>Ga0315549_1000112_pt1 | contig 89481 bp, 82 predicted proteins | sample SalMarSW160200MG_FD_203101 | JGI IMG/M metagenome (GOLD analysis project Ga0315549, IMG submission 203101) | Salt marsh sediment microbial communities from the Plum Island Ecosystem LTER, Massachusetts, United States - Salt Marsh Sediment SW1601-200 ... | reverse complement strand
GAAGGTTAGAGAAATACACGATAAAGCTATGGAAACGGCAGCCCCAGGCTTTATAGGGCATCCGGGCCAGATACTTTTCGGCCAGTTTCTCGATATTAGCGGGGTCTATAGGACGCTTCTCCCGCCGTGCCCGTTTCTCTTCCGTTCTTGCTGCCCTGTCCAGGGCCGTAGCCCGCATCAGCGCCATCTTGTAGTGATAAAAAATGTCGGCCTGAGGAGCGCCGATGTCGGGGTCGATTGCCAGCGAACCATCCGGGCTGCGCCCCAGAAGAAACTCGCGGATAAACCAGCCGCAGCCGAAGGGCCGGAGAAAGCCGCCCCTGGCCGGCCTCAGCAGTTCAACCACCGGTCTTCTCCCTCAGATGGGCTGAAATCTTCATGAGCTATCCTTCTTCCACAGCTTGCGATACCAGTCACGGTGCTCCTTGCCCGATACCTTTCTATACCTGGCGGTGGTATTAAAACTCTGGTGACCGAGGTGCTCCTGGAGAAGTCGCAGCCCGTCTCCTGAATCATTGAGTTTGACTGCCATGACGGCAAAGGCATCTCGCAGGCGGTGCGGGCTGACGCTGTGTACCTTCCCCGTTTCCGGATTTACCAGGCCCGGCAGGCCAGCTTTCTTGGCGCACTCCTTGACGATCTGCCACGCCCGGTGCCTGTTGATGCCGAAAATCAGCTTCTTGCCGTCGCGAAGAACCGGGCCGCCGCGTTCGATATAATCCTTCAGTATTTCTAAGGTATCCCCATCCAGAGGGAGCACCCTCTGGCGGTGGTGTTGTTGCTGCTCAGCTTGAGCCTTCTCGACCTTGCTTCCGCACTTTGGGCAGAATGTATGGCTTCTGCCGAGTCTCTGTCCACACTCGGCGCAGGACAGCTTCAGGCGGGTTTTAAGGTGTTTGATGGTTACCGCGCCTTGAGTAAAATCTAGATCTTTCACTTCAAGAGCCAAGGCTTCACTGATGCGGCAACCTGATCTGGCGAGGAGTCTGATCATAAGTCTGTCTCTAAAGCAACCCGCCGCTTTTTCCAGAGCTTCTGTTTCTTCCTCGTCAAGATAAGCCTTCATCCCTCATCCACCGTCTCCTGGTCTCTGTCATCGCTATTATCCAGCATCTCCTCATGCAGATACGTTGAAGCTGATGTTCCAAGGTCTTTATGGCTTTTTCTGCTGGCCTTCCCTTCCTTCGCCACATACTCCCTGTCAAGTAAAAGATCAAACGCACGGCGTAGTCGTTGTTCGGCGTCCGGCGTAATAACAAACTTGACCTGAACTAAGAGGGGCTGGTTTTGACCTTTTTGCTTCGTCAATGAGTTCTTTCCTTTTATTCCGTGCTCTTGCTGATTGCGCATCTTTAGGTTACAATTCAGATTACGGTACGTCTCCAGTTCATGGAAAGAGATGCGAGCGTGACAGCCAGCGTGATAGATAAACAGAGATTCGACCGGGTTTTACCGACCCCAGGAGGCTCATCCATGTGGCACGAAGTGGCAACACAAATAGAGAAATATGAACTACTCAAACAAAGACGGGGCGAACCGGGCAGCAAAGAGGCTGTGTTGCGGTGTCTGGGGCATCTGGAGAAAGAAGCCGCTCTTCTCTCTGAGATATTCCGGTTGGTTAATATTAGATATCACAAGGAACAAAGAACTAATTATCTGAGGGCGCTCTTTCTATTTTTAGATCTGGAAGATTTCGGGGTCCCGGCCCAGGAAATTACCCGGCTACGGCAAAAGTTCAGGCAGCATGTAAAGCAGCAGTCAATTCAAAGCTATTCAGCCAAGACTCTGTTTAACCCGCCAAATTTTGAAATGCCCCGACTATCACCCATGGAACACGTAAAAAGGGAGCCTTATATCATGTATGTCATTTCTATAGTTGACGATAAAGCGCGAGAGAAAAACGCCGAAATAATAAGCGAAGGCAGACCTGCTAAGCCCTATTTGCTTCTGGAGTACTTACTTGTTTTGGCCACCAATCGGGGAAGTCTTCCGGTGACCTCTCTGAAGCGGTTGCCCGGGAGAACGGGAACGGATTTTGATGATTCATATATTTCTTATGATCTCCTATTAGCAGAAAAATTACTTAAAAGGCTGCGTGATAAAGATGCCCTTAAATTGAAAGAAATAGAGGAACTAAGGCCCCCGCTTACTTATAATGAGATCCTAAGCTATTATCTTAGAGAGTGCTCTCCTATAAAAGAAGAGTTAAGCTTGTTAGCAGAGTGGTATCCCAACAAGCGTTATTGTCCTGAATGTGGGGAGAGCTTCTCTCCGAGCAAAGGGCACCCCTGCCAACTGTTTTGTAGCAGGTCATGCAGTAATAGGGCTCGTCAACGCAGACACCGTAAAAGCGCAAAAGGAATCTCACTTGTGCTGTCTATGACGGGGTTTCACGTTCATTAGAATCTTTCTGCTTGATATTATTACGGCACTCGACTAGTCCCTTGCCAGGCCGCTTGCTACGCTTGGCCAGTGGCCTTATGAAGGCCAGACGAAACAAAACGGTCGCAGCACTTATATCAATTGTATCCAGTCCCCCTCCCTTGACAAGGGAGGGGGAAGATTTGGAAAAGAGGGGCTGACGCCCCTCTTAAACATTCCAAAAGGGAGGTGGGGGAAAACTACGGGATAAGCAGTCGATGATACGAGGGTGGTGGGTGGGAAAAGATAAATAGAAGAGAGGAGTCAGGGGTGAGGCAACACTATTAGTCAAATGCAAACAGTAACATTTAGTGTATGTACCGAGTATTTAAATTCTCATGTGATATAAGTCATATCCCGGAGCGTTCTTTGGTTCTACCATGATAATAGAGTAGATGAAAGCAGGTATGCTTGGTGATGAAAATATCTGGTATTATCGGGATAACCATCGGGGTTATGGCCTTATTGGCTGTGCCGCTGATATATCTGGTCAACGCGTCAGACGAAGAGGTAGAAATGATAGATAGAGAAGTCGTCATTCCGCCGATAGACACTGTCAGGCCGGCCGAAACGGAGATGGCTACCTTTGCTATGGGCTGATTCTGGGGTCCTGACGCCCGGTTCGGGAGTCTGGAAGGTGTCATCAGTACCCGCGTGGGATATTCGGGAGGTACGAGCGAAAATCCCACCTACTACCGCCTTGGTGACCACAGCGAGACGGTTCAGATAGAGTATGACCCGGAGAGGATATCCTACCGGGATTTACTGGATGTATTCTGGCGGAGCCATAATCCGTACTATCCGCCGTCAGGCACCCAGTATATGTCCGCGATTTTCTATTATGATGATGAGCAAAAAAGGCAGGCTATTGAGAGCCGGGGTGAACTGGAGATAGAGACCGGCAGGACCATATACACTAAAATAGTACCTGCTTCAACGTTCTATCTTGCCGAGGACTATCACCAGAAGTACTATTTACAGCAGCACAGTGAACTGGCTAAAGAATTTAAAGCGATATATCCGGATATTATGGATTTCATTAAGTCCACGGCCGTAGCCCGTGTCAACGGTTATGCCCGCGGCTTTGGTATGCAGGAAACTCTGCAAAAAGAACTGGACAGCATCGGCCTGTCACCGGAGGGAATTGACAGGGTTCTGGAGCTTGCCGAAAGCGGTCTGGCACCGGCTTGCCCGTTACCTTCAGGTGCGGGCAGTTGATTCAACTAACGTTCTAAGAAGTCGCTGTTTCCCTGCTATATTTACGATTAGCTGTGTTGATCTGGTTAGTCCTCGAACCTCTTCTCAGTATCTGCCGGCGGTATCCCGTCTTCATCCCAGCCGCGTCTTCGGTAATACATGGAAAGAAGTGTCTGAAAGTGCTCCTTATCGACCACCTTACCGGCATTGGGGCCGGTGAGAGGTGGGCTGGCATGTACTTTATAGGGCAGGCTGTCATCCTTGCGTTTAACGCCCAGGCGTACGTTAATCAGGCGTGTAAGGTCGTAGATATCATTGGATAGCGCCAGGAGCTGTTCCAGGGTTAGCTGGTTTCCCGTTACGTGCTTATAAAAGTATTCGTAATGTCTTTCGTTCAGTCCCAGTTCTATCCAGGGTAAGCGGCAGACACCGAGCATATCAAAAAGCGGACGCAGTGTCTGGTGATATATCACCGTTTCGACCCGTTCCTCGTCAGACCATGCCTGGCCTTCTTCCATTTCGCGGGCGATGGTCCACGCCCTCGTGTGATGGGCGCCGATATCGGAGGTTGCGTAGGCAAGCGCCATGGAGCTACCGGCGCGGCTGTCATAGGCGGACTGCTCCAGGCCTTTTACTTCGAGAATAAGTTTATCCATTTCCGGCCATCTCTCGATGATGCGGCGTGGTCCGTCAGCAATAATGTCACCGATACCCTTACGCTCGGCAATCATTCGGGTCAGGTCAAGTATGGCGTCGTCATCTCCCCATGTTATATCCCTGCCATCAAGGTCAGCCAGGGATATGATTCCCTTCTCGTACCCCTCGATGACGGCTCCTATGAGGTTGCCCGCGGAAATCGTATCCAGTCCAAGTTCATCGCAGAGGCGGTTGGCCGCCAGTACCGCGGCGAAATTGTCTATGCCTACATTGGGACCGAGCATGGCGCACGATTCGTACTCCGGCCCCTCGACCACCGTTCCCGCGTATTTGCCATTTTTAACAAGGCAAATGTTGCCGCAGCACATGGAACATGAGAAACAGGCGCTATCACCTATTTTATATTCCTCGAGCATCTTGGCACCGTTTATCTGGTCATGCCTGGCGAAGACGCTGTCCTTGAAATTATACGCCGGCAGGATGCCCTTATCATTGGCGTATTCGATGACATTCATCAGACCTTCCTGCTGCCACATTCTGAAATATTTGTGTTCTTTCAGATAGCTGTAGGCCTTATTCGCCTCTGCCATCATGCTGTTAATATCGTCAACAGGCAGGTCATGGTGTCCCTGTACGACAATCGCCTTGAGGTTTTTAGAGCCCATGATAGCGCCGAATCCCGTCCTCCCGGCATTTCGTCCCCAGTCGGTATTGACACAGGCAAACTTCACCAGGTTCTCGCCGGCCGGGCCGATAGTGGCGATGTGGGCGGTATGGGTGTTCAGTCGTTCCCGGATAATTCCTTCAGCTTCCAGCGAGGTCTTGCCTTTCAGTTCGGGCATGGGAATAATCGTGGCCTGGTTGTTGTCAATGAAGAGGACGGATATTTCCGGTGCTTTGCCCGTAATGGATAGGGCATCTATTCCCGACTGCCGCAGTTCGACGCCAAAGCCGCCGCCTATCGAGGAGTCACCGTAGAGGCCGGTTGCCGGTGATATGGCAATAAAGGAGTTTTTCCCCGATGATGGCAGGTAAACGCCGGTAAGGGGACCGGGTGCAATAACCATGAGATTCTCTTCGCCCAGAGGGTCTATCTTGAAATCGTGGTTTCTAAGGTTATCCCAGACCATTTTGGCGCCGAAGCCTCGCCCCCCGATATACTTTTCCAGGAAAGCGTCTGGCAGGTCCCTATGCTCAGCGTTGCTTTCCGTAAGGTTGACATAAAGATACTTCTTGAAATACCCGCTCTTGATACTCATAGCTCTTCCTTTCCTATCTCGGCGTACCGGATGGTCTTCTTTTCACCCTTCTCATAGAACTCGATTTCTCTCATCTGGGTATAGCTCAGGACATTATTAAGCCGTTTGGTCTCGCCAAGGGCATGTTCCGGTATCAGCCTGAGGGCTCCTAGAGGACAGTTCTTAACGCACTCCGGGTCGCCCCCGCACATATCGCACTTGATGGGAAAGTCGCAGTCTTCATGGGCATATATAGCACCGAAGGGACATGCTTCAATGCATTTGAAACAGGAGACGCAGTTCTCCTTGTCCAGATATACGATACCGTCTACCCATCGTAAAGAATTGGTAGGACAAACCTGTGCGCAGGCGGGTACTTTACACTGGCTGCACACAACTGGCATTCTCATAACCGGATGAGGGTAGGTGTTGATTATTCTTATGGCTGACTTCTTGGGGTTGTTTACCCCGAAGTGCTTGATGGCACATACCAGTTCACAAATTCTGCACCCAGAACACTGCTCGGGAATTACCGTGAGTTTTTTAGACATAAGCCGGGCCTCCTGAAGACTTGTATTTTCATTATAGCATTGTACCTGTATTTAACTCCAATGATTATGTCTAGCTTTTACCTTCCTGTTGACCACACCAGCCGGCTTTAGGATGAAACTTGACACTATATGAGAAAGCGGTATAAAAGGGGAAAGTAGCACATGATAACAGAGCAAATATACAATAGATAAAAACCAGGGGCTGTAATTAAGAAGATACCAGTAAAAACAGCCCCTGATTTTATTCGACACGGTTAAAGGGTACGCTTAATCTATGCTGACGCCGTGGAGTGATATTTAGTCCTGACAGTTTTACTATCCGACGAATATCTCTATCTTTGCCGAAGTGTCAAGCTGGTTAAGTTCATTGGTAAAGGCGGTCCAGTCGAAATCGGTCTTTTTCCGGTACTGGTAATGTAGACTGACTCGGTCTTCTATAACCGACATGGTCTCTAACCTCAGGCTGCCCAGCCGTCCCTTGAGGAAAGCCGTCATTTTTGACTCCAGGTCCGGGAATGAAGGCTGGGCTACGGAAATCATCAGGTGTCCGCGCCCGAACACGTTAAATCGGTTGCGGGTCAGCCAGTGTATACCCAGGGCGATAAACACAACGACAAACAGGATACCGGTTACCAGGTAGTTATTGGTAGCGGCACCGATTGAAGAAGCGATAAGTAAAAGGAGAAAGCCGATTTCCGCCGGGTCTTTTACCGGGGTGCGAAATCGGACGAATGAAAGCGCCCCCAGCAGTCCCAGCGAGAGCGGTATGGAGACCTGGATGCCCAGGAAGAGGGCGGTGATAGCCGGTCCCCCTATGATAAATGTCCGGTGTACCCCGGCCCCGATATGTCTCGACCCGTAAAACAACTGGTACATCAGGTAGGTGATTATGGAAGCTATTAACGAAAATAGAATAGCAACAATAGCTTCATTCAACTCAACCGGGGATTGCAGACCTTGAACATATTCCCAAAATTCACCTAGCATAACATGACCTCCTTTTTATCTATGTTTCAACCACTCTGCCCGCCGGCCAGAAAAGGGCCATGCCGTCCGGCTCTGACAGGTAAGCATCTATACAATAGCCGTATTTGGAAAACCGGCTCCAGTCCGTATCCAGCAGTCGCATCCGCCGGAGCGTTACAGGCAATTCCAGGGTCGGCCCCTTAACCTCGATAACGCCTCCCGCCAGACGTATCTTGCGTTCACGGCGGCCCAGTTGCGGAGCTATCACCGAGGCGCTGATATCATAGTCGAATGATACTCGCACACCGGTCTGCATTTCGTTAAACCTGTGACGCTGATAGGAAATCACTATGATTGGTCTCAGGGGACTCTCCGGGAAATGGCCGAACCTGGCCAGGGTTTCCATAAGCAGCGTTTTATCGATAATGCCTTTACCCAGATTTGCCGGCTGAAGCTGTTGTGATGTTATCATTAGCCTCTGCCGCTGCTTGCTGCTGGCAAAGCCCTGCCTCGATTTGAGTTCCAGGAATACGGGAACCGTCGTATGATGGTCGGGAACAGCGTCGTACCAGCGAATGCGCACCTTGTCCTTCCTGAAGTCACCCGAGGCTGACCGCATGTATTGGTCAAGGTCGTCATCATCAAAGTAAAGACTGGAGACGCGATTTTTCGGGTATTCTCTATCCGGTCGGCAGACCTGCCTGAGAAAGGTATGTGCGAAGCCGATGTTTCTGGGCAGTACGAAGAATTTTCGTTCGAACCTTTGTGTCGGCATAGCTGTACTGGTCACTGTCTCATCAACTGGTGTATTGGCTGCTTCTATTTTCATTACCTCCCGGTGTATCGTATTATCTCGTGGGTTAGAAATTCATCCAGTCAACCATCCAGAGACTGCCCTTATTGCCTTCACCGTTGCCGGCGCTGCCGGGCCTCTCTCCGTTAAGCTGTTGCCGGACTGACTCATGGCGTTCGATGATGAAGGTTTTCAGACCGAGTGAATTGGGCCCGAAGCCGGGCTGGCGGGGTGGCTGCGGCGCTTCCAGGGGGCCAAAGACGTTTTGAAGGAACAGGTGATACGTTTCTTCCGTTAAACAGGATTCCAGTGTTTTAAGGTCGTCGGGTGTTAGTTCGCGCATCATGAGCTCAAACAGTATATTAACATGAAAATTCTCGCGGAGGCAGGTGGTTTCCTTCCGGTGAAGCATCCAGGGGAGCATTGGTGATGGCCCGCCCGCCTGCCATCCCTCAAAAACGTCCGGTGGTCTCAGGTCTTCGGTCAGGCAGCGTTCCCAGTCCTCGAAGGAGTAGAACATCTCGGTATCAGCCTCGGCGAAGGGACGTATCATTTCTACAAGCCGGTCGATTCGCGGAATTATGGTGTCAATGGCAAAGGGACCGTCCAGCAGTTCCTCAAGGTAACCGCGATATTTATCCATGTAAGGCTGGTAAGACAGCAGACGGTCGACAACAGGATACCGGTTGACCGAACCGCCGGTAGGTTCGTCGATATAGTAATTGATTAAGCCATCTTTCCTGATGCCCAGGTTAAATGTACCGAAGGCCATATTCGTATCCCAGGGGATAAAGGTGAATTTACCGTTAACTTCGTAAAGGTAGTTATTATGGCCTATGCCGATGTAGTTGTCCAGGTGTACGATGAGCGCCGATACCGCTATATATCGGAGTGTCTGGTCTACATCCAGCACCTTCTCTATTTCCTGGGGAAAGGTCTCGTCAGGTTCATTATTGAGGACATCAAGGAAGCGGAACAGGGCCGAGTAGTCCGGGTTGTTCTCATTGGTCTTCAGCATCATGGCCTCCAGGTAGTCTCGCGGCATTCTATACGGCGGGAGGCCCATGAACATGTTACCTTCGGGTTGGGGGATGGGTTGGTAAGCGGCGAAAGTCTCTTCGCTGTCGAGGGCACGCAGGATGTCAATCAGCGGGGCACCGCCCAAGTTGGTGTACAGGACAGGGTCATGCCTGGGTGGCTCGGGCGTGCCCGGCATGCCGAACTTTTTAGTAGCGTCTTCTTCCGTCCAGTCCAGCCGCGCCGCTATTAATTCGGGTTTGTACAGGTTACCGGAGGCATCGGCAAAGTGACGCTGGAGGAAAGCCTGGTCGACCATTTCGGTCATGGTATATACCCCCAGATGGGTGTCGTTAACCCAGAGGTCGATAATAGTAGAGCGGGGGGTGGGAATATCCATCTTGGCAAATATTTCGTAGGCAATGACTTCACGAATGAGGGTGGGGTCGCTCCAGCCGTTATTGAGAAAGACCTTTTTTACACCGTGAAAATTGCGCGCTTGGTTGAAAAAATTGAAATCGACGCACAGTGGCAAACGCGGGCTCTCCCAGCCTACAGCCTGTCCCAGTGAGGAGTTTCCCTTGGTCCTGACGGCGATATCAGGTAGGAGTTCGTCGTCGAAACAGAAATCGGCCGGGACATACTCCTCGTCGAAAGCGTTAGTCTGGCAGAATGCCCAGTCTTCTGCCTCCATAACGAGGCGTACCGTGGCAACACGGTCGTCAGGAAACGGCTCATCGCTTCGGGAAGGTGCTTCCTGCGACAGACTGGCGCATCCCGGCATGCCTGTAGCCAGGACAAAGAGAGCCATCAGGACAATCAGTGCTGATTTTCTGTTCGCAAACATTGCTAAATCTCACCGGTGTATGGCGGTTATTCATTTGCGGAAAAGAATAATTTAGTAGAATATAGTACATGTAACAGTAGTTAAATCGTAATTAATTATTAAAGAATGTTTATTACCGGGCAATAGAAAACTGTTATTGTAGCATATCGCAAATACGTTGTATTTTTCAAGTCAGGTAGTGATTAAACCTGTCGAGTATGTAAAAAATCGACGAAATCGGTAAATTGACAAATATCCAGACATTAACTAGTATATTAGACTGTAGATGGCTGTCAAAGGATGGTCCCCGCGAAAAATAATCGCATCGCCATCTTTCCACGTGTTTCTGTATGCTTAAAGCAGAACGGGCACAAAACTACCGAACAAAAGGAGGATTAGATGTTACTTAAAGACAGAGTTGCTATTATAACCGGGGGTTCCAGGGGGATGGGAAGAGCCATAGCCCTCCGGTTCGCTGAGGAGGGCTGTTCCTCTGTTATCGCTGACGTTCGAGATAAAGAAGGCGAAAAAATGGTTGCTGAGGTCAAACAAAAAGGAAAGGACGCCATTTATGTCCATTGTGATGTCTCCAGTAGCCGCCAGGTGAAAGACATGGTGGCTGAGGCTATCAGCAAGTTCGGAAAAGTGGATATCATGGTTAACTGTGCCGGTATAGGCAAGCCGCCGAAATTAATCAATGATATATCCGAAGAGGAATATGACCAGGTTGTGGCTGTAAACATGAAAGGCATCTTCCTGTGTTGCCAGGCGATAGCTCCCCATATGAAAGAGAATAACTACGGAAAAATCATAAACATATCATCTCTGGCGGGCATCGCTCCCAGTCCGTTTGCGATTCATTATGCGGCGGCTAAGGCCGCAGCTTTACACCTGTCGAATTGCGTTGCTCTCGAACTGGCCAAATATAACGTCTGCGTTAACGCGATTCTCCCGGGGATGATTCGTACCGACATGACGGCTGATTTTGCTCCTCAGGGTATCGAGGATTTGGACGGCTTTATGAGTGAGATGGCCAAAGGCATACCCCTGAAGAGAGAAGGTACGACGGATGACATCGCGTCGGCGGCGCTGTTTCTGGCCTCGGAGGAATCGTCATATATTACCGGGGATAGAATCTGCGTCGGCGGAGGCATGCCCAACAGGGGTGCTCCGTAGTTGTTTAATTGACGTTATTAAGGAGGATAAGAGTTAATGGCTGAATCGAAATACGGTAAGTACCTGATAAAAGCGCCTACACTGGAAGGGGATTTCCCTCCAAAGGCACAGAGAATGGTATATGACGGTAAAGCCGCCGGCGGCAACGCCGATGTGGGTATCAGATATTCTTATTTCACGGGGCCTCCGTTCCAGTTTGAGGTACCTCACTCGCACGATTATGACCAGTTCCTTTGTTTCCTGGGCACTCCGGAGGATATCAGGGATTTTGATGCCGAGGTGGAGATATGGCTGGGTGAAACGGCCGACAATATGGAGAAACACACCATGACCGAAGCCACCATTGTCCATGTTCCCGCGGGGTTAGTCCATTGTCCCATGAATTATAAAAGGATAGATAAACCGATTTTGCTCATCAATATTACGCTCTCCGGCGAATATAGAAAAAAGCCAGCCAGATAATATAAGCGGATAATAGAATTTCTGTTGAAAGTTGCTAACCTTAACTACTGCGTGAAAGGGGGTAAAAATGATTGAAAAGGCAAAACTGGTAAAAATAGTCGGCGCTAAGAATGTAATCAGTGAACCGGTGACACTGCTCGAGTATGCAGAGGATATGAGTTTCGTCAACACGGTAAAGCCGGATTATGTGGTAAGACCGGGGGGTATGGACGATGTAAAGAAGCTGGTGAAACTTGCCAGTGAGACCCTGACGCCGCTTGTTCCGGTAAGCTCTGGTCCTCCCCACTTCAAGGGCGATACCGTTCCGAGCGCCGGGGGCGCTGTAATCGTGGATTTAAGCGGCATGAAAAAGATTATCAGGGTAGACCGGATGAACAGGGTTGCCATGTTTGAGCCGGGTGTAACCTTTGGTGAGCTGATACCCGCCGTCGAAAAGGAAGGGCTAAGACTTAATATGCCTCTACTGCCGCGTAAGACGAAGTCTGTGGCCGGCAGCATGTTGGAGAGAGAGCCCGTAGTCATGCCCAAGTACCACTGGGATATCGCTGACCCTCTATCGTGCGTTGAGGTGATTTTTGGGACCGGCGATATGTTCAGAACGGGGGCGGCGGCCGGGCCGGGCACTATCGAAGAGCAGTGGGCGGCCGGGGGAGCGCAGAAGGAGGCGGCCGGACCGTCGTCGGCTTCCTGGTACAGGGTTATCCAGGGGGCACAGGGGACGATGGGCATTGTTACCTGGGCGTCGGCGAGGTGCGAAATAATTCCCAGACTTGAAGACCCGTTCTTCATTGGCTCCTCAGACCTTGATAAGATAATGGAGGTAGTCCACTGGCTGGTAAGGCTCAGACTGGTTAACGAATGCTTCGTCGTAAACGGTTCCAACCTGGCGGCTATCATGGCGAAGAGATGGCCCGGTGATTACCGGAATATCAGGGACAATTTACCCCCGTGGATACTTTTCTTCAATATAGTCGGCTATGAATATCTGACGGAAGAGAGAGTGAACTGGCAGACTAAGGACGTAATGGATATAGCCCAGAGAGTGGGACTGGAACTTACACAGGCTATGGATAAGGTTTCGGCTTTTGATTTATTGAAAGCAGTCCAGCGCCCTTCCGGCGAGCCATACTGGAAGCTGCGTTATAAGGGAGGCTGCCATGACATATTCTTTGTGACCAGTTTCGATAAGCTTCCCGGGCAAATCAGTGTTATGTACGATGCGGCCAGAGAAGCTGGCTATGAAGTTGCAGATATGGGCGTATATATACAGCCGATAGTACAGGGCGCTAACTATCACTGCGAGTTCAATCTATATTATGACCCGGATAACCAAAGGGAGTCAGACCGGGTCAGGGAACTATCCACCGGTGCTGTCAGACAGCTAATCGACAGGGGAGCATTCTTTTCAAGGCCTTATGGTGAAAGCACCGGAATGATTATGAATAGAGATGCGGCTACCGTGGCTGCTTTACATAAGGTGAAGTCGATACTGGACCCTGTCAATATTATGAATCCAGGGAAACTCTGTTTTTAACGCTTGCCGGGGGAAGAAATTCACTGGTACTTGAATCTAAGGAGGAAAAGAGATGGCGTTAGAAGATTATCGAAATGATATGGAAACGTGCCGTCGGTGCTCGGCCTGTAAATTTATACCATTAGAAAAGGTGAAGGGATTCCAGTTGGTAAATGTCTGCCCCAGCATATCACGTTATAATTTCCATACCTATTCGGCTGGTGGCAGGCTGGTCAATGGAGTGGCGTTGCTGGAGAACCGGATAAGCTTTTCGGATAAGTTTCTGGAGGTAATGTATAACTGCCAGATGTGTGGCGCCTGCGATGTATCGTGTAAATATGCTATGGACATGGAAGTAATGGAGCCGATATATGAAACAAGGATTAAGTGCGTTGAGGAAGGGCACACTAACCCGGTTCTTGATAAGGTAATTAATAGCCTGAGAAAGCAGGGCACCATGGTACCGGGAGCCAGGGCCAAACGCGGCGATTGGGCAGCGGGGTTAGACGTGAAAGACTGCACCAGAGAAAAAGTCGATGTCATCTACCATGTCGGCTGCCTGACCAGCTATGACAAGGATATGAGGAAGGTTGCCAGGGCCATCGTCAAATTGCTTAAAAAGGCCGGTGTTGATTTTGGCATTGCCGGTAATAACGAGTCATGCTGCGGCGGCCGTGCTTACCAGATGGGTTACAAAGCGGATTTCTTGAATCAGGCAAGAAAGAATATGGAAGCAATCAAGAAATCGGGTGCCAAGACACTGGTGACCGGCTGTGCCGACGGCTATCAGGCCTTCAAGGTTCTCTACGATAAGTTCGACCTTAAAGGCAGCCTGGAAGTGCTGCATATCACGGAGTACCTTGACCGTCTGATAAAAGAGGGTAAGCTGAAACCGACCGGGAAAGTCAAAATGAATGTTACCTATCATGACCCCTGTTACCTCGGTCGACTGGGTGAACCTTATATACACTGGCAGGGGAAAGAAATCCCCGGGCATATACGTGTATTCGACCCTCCCAAGGAGTTCCGGCGGGGCACGAAGGGCGTTTACCAGCCGCCGCGTGATGTCCTGGAGAGTATTCCCGGCGTTAATCTTGCCGAGATGGACAGGATAAAGGAATACGCCTGGTGCTGTGGTGCTGGGGGTGGGGTAAATGAGTCAAATCCCGAATTTTCCAGATGGACTGCCGATGAGAGGATTAAGGAAGCTGAGGCAACCGGGGCTGAGGCGCTAGTAACGGCTTGTCCATGGTGTGAGAAGAACTTTAGCGATGCCGTAAAAACGAGTGGGAGTAGGCTCAGGGTATATGACGTCGTTGAACTGTTGGAGAAAGCAATCTGAAGGAGGTTATGGATTATGACTTTAACAAGAGATTTTTACAGAGCTTTAGAAGGTATAGTGGGACCGGAAAATGTTTCCGAAGACCCCGTAGTAACCGAGTCATATTCATTTCCCATCAGAAAGGCGACCATGCCGGACACGAATGTGTATATGCCCAGGTTTGAAGCCGTAACTCTGCCCGGCAGCACCGGGGAAGTCCAGGCAATAGTGAAGCTCTGTAACAGGAATAAGGTGCAGTATAAGGCCTCCAGTACGGGCTGGTTGTACTGCGACCCCGTAGGGCCGAATTGCATCAAACTTGACCTGAGGAGGATGAACCGCATCCTGGAAATAAATGAAAAAGGTATGTATGCGGCCGTTGAGCCCTATGTCATTGGCGCCCAGCTGCAGGCCGAGTGTATGAAGAGGGGCTTTACCTGCAACCTGGCTGGAGCCGGGGCTAACTGCTCCGCGCTGCCATTGGCGGCTCACGCCGGACTGGGGCATCTAAGCCAGAGTGGCAGCTACAGCGAGAGGAATCAGCTGGCCCTGGAGTGGGTAACTGGAGACGGAGATATAATCGGCTTCGGTACACTGGGCTCACTCGGTGAGTGGTTCTGCGGCGATGGGCCGGGCCCCTCCTTGCGAGGCATAATTAGGGGTAATACGCAGCCGTTGGGTGGACTTGGTGTATTTACCAAAGCGGCCGTAAAGCTCTATCACTGGCCGGGTCCGGCTGCTTTCCCCATGGAAGGTATCTGCCCGCAATATGTACATCCTGAGATACCGTCTGGCTTCATGATTCGCTACCTGTCCTTCCCCGATATTGATGCGCTGGTCGAAGCGGTACGCAGGGTCGGAGAGGCTGAAATAGGCTTTGAGCTTATGGGTTTCAATGCCGCTATGATGGCCTCCAATATCGCCACGGATAACGATGAAGACCTGGCTTACTTGAAGCAATTCACCGACCATATACAGGGGCCGGGCTTTCTGCTGATAATAGCCGCCAATTCGCCCAGAGATTTTGAATATAAAAGCAGGGCACTGCAGCAAATTATGGAAGAGACCGGTGCCTGGTCATTGAAGGACGTTGAAGACCCTGTAATCGGCGCCGGCTTTATGTGGCGTTTTATCAGAGTCACCGGCTCTATCCGGGAGACTTCACGGGCTACGGGATGGGGTGGCGGTACGGTCGGTGGTACCGATGTCTTCCCTCTGATGACTAGGTATATTCTCCACACGTCCGACCTCAAGCAGGACCTCATTGATAGAAAACTGATAATGGACGATGGCATTTATCCATTTATACAGTCGATTGAACACGGTCATGCCGGTCATGGCGAGATACTCATCCGTTACAATCCGGCCGGACCGGACCATATAAGGAATGTTCAGGGAATGCTTACCAGGGAAGCCAACAGGACTGCCATACAGGGCAGATTTGGAGTGCCTCACCACACCTACTCTGATGCCCTCCATGACATGTACGGGCCGGAAGCCTGCAATTACCACCTGTTGTTGAGGAAGATTAAGAAAAACTTTGACCCCAGCGGGTCATCCGAAGCTTCGCTCTATATAACGGCGAAAGAGTGACATTTTCTATAAAGATAAGCTGGTTGGACGGGATTTTCCTGTCACAATAGACAATTTTTATCAGATAATATCTCGAAGGAGGAGATAATGGACTTAGGTTTAAAAGGCAAGGTAGCACTAATAACCGGGGCTGGTAGCCAGATAGGCTTCGGTAAGACTATAGCGCTATCTCTGGCGAAAGAAGGGTGCGATATAATCGTCGCCGACATTGACCTTGAAGGAGCCAGACAAACATCGGCTGAGGTAGAGGCTCTGGGGCGAAAGGCCCTGGCCATCAAAACTGATGTAATCAGTGGCACTGACTGGGATGATACGGTAAAAGAGGCGCTGGACAAATTCGGTAAGATAGATATACTGGTCAACAATGCCGGTGGCTGCACCCCACCCAGGCCCTTCCTTGATATGACCGATGCTGACTGGGACTTTGATATCAACCTCAATCTTAGGGGTGTGCGGAACGGCACCATGGCTGTCCTCCCCTACATGATTGAGCGGAAGAGCGGTAAGATTGTCAATATTACCTCGGGCGCCGGTATTCATGGCGGGATGTTCACCAGCGGTTATTCCGCTGCTAAGGCGGGAGTTATCGGCTTTACCAAAGCGGTATCCTCGGAGGCCGCACCTTCGGGAATAAATGTAAACTGCGTATCTCCCGGCGTGGCGGATACCGGTTTTGCCAAAAACGCCCCTCCCGGCTTGATAGAGAATTTCCCCAAGACGCTGCCGATAAGGAGGCTTACCACAACTCAGGATGTTGCCAATGCGGTGGTCTTTCTGGTTTCGGACGCCGCCAGCGATATCGTGGGACAGGTTCTCGTTGTATCAGGGGGCGTGAACCCATAGACAACAAGCAACCTGGAAAATAATAGAGTTAGCTTCAGGCTATTGATGGAACATTTAAGGAGGTAGTTAGAGATGGCTGAGAAGGCGAAGGATACACCGGCTGTACCCGTTGTGCCCGGTGGCTATAACGGCAAAATCCTGAGGGTTAATCTATCTAATAATACTGTTAGTGATGAAAAAATAAGCGAGAAGTTCTGCCGGCAGTATATCGGCGGCGCCGGCTTTGTTGCCTACTATCTGTGGAAGGAATTGAAACAGGGATTCGATGCGCTGGGGCCCGACAATAAACTGGTCTTCGCCCTGGGTCCGGTTTCCGGTCTGTTGCTCCCCGGGGCGGCGCGCAACTGTGTGGGTGCGAAATCCCCCCTGACCGGTGGTATCGCCAAGTCCGAGTGCGGGGGATACTGGATGGCTGAACTCAAACGAGCCGGCTACGACGCGATTATAGTAGAAGGTAAGGCGGCGAAGCCGGTTTATATCTGGGTCAAGGACGGTAAGGCCAGTATTAAAGATGCCGGCCATCTCTGGGGCAAGGAGACCGGGGAGACCCAGGACACTATCCGGGCTGAACTGGGTGACGAGAATATACAGGTCGCCCTGATTGGGCCGGCCGGCGAGAATATGGTGCGTTACGCCTGCATCATGGAAGGCCTTCACGATTCCGCCGGCAGAGGCGGACTGGGCGCCGTGATGGGTTCCAAGAACCTCAAAGCCGTCGCCGTCAGGGGGCACAAACTGCCCACGGTTGCCGACAATGAGAAAATAAAGGAAATCAGGCAGGAACTAACACAGCGGCCACACTTTATGTCTGAGTTCGGTACCGGCGGACCGGAGATGCCGGGCATGGAAGCTGTCGGCAATCTACCGGTACGGAATTTCCGCGATGGCCTGTTCCCTGATGTTGAGAAGATACACGGCGGCGTAATGAAAGATACCATCAGGATAGCCATGGACGGCTGCTTTGCCTGCCCGGTCCGCTGTAAAAAAGTGGTAAGGGCTGAAAAACCCTATGTGATAGACTCTGCCTACGGCGGGCCCGAATATGAAACCATAGCCGCCCTGGGGTCCGACTGCGGCGTGGGAAATATGGAAGCCATCGCCAAGGGTAACGAACGCTGCGGTGCCTATTCGCTGGATACTATATCCACCGGCGGTGTCATCGCCTTTACGATGGAATGCTACGAAAAAGGGCTGCTGACAGATAAAGATACCGGGGGACTCGAACTCAAGTTTGGTAACGCCGAGGCTATGTTGCAGGCTATAGAGCTGATTGCCAGGCGTGAGGGTATTGGTAGCCTTATGGCCGAGGGGACTGCCCGAATGGCCGAGAAGCTTGGCAAAGATTCCAGGGACTTTGCTATGAATGTTAAGGGACTGGAAGCCGGGATGCATGAACCCAGAATAAAACCTTCTCTGGGATTGGGATTTATGATATTTCCTCAGGGTGCCGACCATTGCGGGGGCATACAGGATTTCATGGTGGCCAATGAGATGATGATTAAGGGATTTAATCCCCTGGGCTGGCTGGAAACAATACCCGAGCAGGAACTGGGTCCCCGTAAGGTCGGTTTATTCCAGGAAGGCCAGTTTGAAGGCATTATAGGAGATTCACTGGTTGTATGTCTCTTCCTGGGTTACAATCTTGAAAAGCAGGTTAATGTGCTGAAAGCGGTCACCGGCTGGGATACCAGCACTGCGGAACTGTTAAGAATAGGACAGAGGATAGTAACCACGATGAGGTTGTTCAACGTCAGGGAAGGCTTTACCTCGGCGGATGATGTCCTGCCGGAGCGCTTCCTCCAGCCGAAGACGGATGGCGTTCTGGCCGACATACGCCCTGACCGCACTGTGTATGAGAAGGCCAGGAGCTATTACTATACCCTGATGGGCTGGGATGAAAATGGAGTACCACTGCCGGAAAAGGTAGAGGAGCTTTATATAGAGTAAATGATGTCAGGCCATCTGGTTTTACACCGGACTTTCAATTGATATTGTGAAAAGGGGTGCTGATATGGCAGAAAACAGGAAACACGGTGAATTTATCATAGAATTGGGAGCAATCAGGTCTGTTTACGAGCAGATAACAGCGCCTCAGGTAGCTATCGGCGGTAGCCGGGATTTAGGCGGGGCCAATTTTTCCATGGGCTGGTCCTATCTTACAAAACCGTTCCTCATGGTAGCGGAGGCTCATACACATGACTTCGACCAGATTATTTTCTTCCTCGGCGGCGACCCCGGCAATGTAGCCGATTTTGGCGCCGAGGTTGAGATGCACCTGGGAGAAGACCAGGAGAAACACATTATCAATTACACGTCGTGCGTCTACATACCTGCGGGGCTGATGCATTGTCCTCTTAATGTAAAAAGCGTTACCAGACCTATCATATTTATAGATATCACGCTTTCTCCGGGGTTTTCTATCAGACCGGTACCGCCGGTGTCTCAGCGAAAAGAATGATATAACGGAGTAATGGGCTCTGCGGGGATTACCCTTGGTGGTTAATTTCAAGGGGTGGAATCAAATTATGCGAGATGTGTCCTTACATAATCCATATATAAGGTAACAATACCTGAAGGAGCTTATAAGAAAATGGCAGAAAAAAAATACGATAATTACTTCCTGACGGAATTTAAAGAGCCATCAAATCTCCCGGCAGTCGCCGCTCCACAGGCATACTTTAGAGGTGCCAGGCAGATTCCCGGGGCCAATCTTAATATGGGCTGGCAGCTCTTTGTAGAACCGATATACCTTGAAAAGGAACCCCATACGCACAATGTCGATGAATACCTTATCTTTCTGGGGGGGAAACTGCCGGATGTCTTCGACTTCAAAGCGGAAATCGATTTCTGGATAGGCGAGGAACAGGAAAAACACGTCATCGACAAAGCCACGATTATCTTTATACCCAGGGGACTGGTGCATTGCCCGCTTAACTTCAAGAGAATCGATGAACCTATTTTATTCCATGCCATTCTGCTGGCACCCAGGTTTACCAAGACCATGGCAGGCAAGGAATACTCCTATGACGGCCCCGCTGTGGATGGGCCTGTCAAGCTCTAACACGCCATATAGCTGTTGGCATTAATTAGGACTCGCTGGAAAATAAGACTTTTCAAGTAAAGGTTCAGTCCTTAACAATCCGGGTATTAGTTACGTTTGCAGACGCTTATCGCCAGTCACCGATACCGCCCCAAAAGCAACACCCCTGAGCCGTACGGCGAATCCGGGGCTCAGAGGTGCCGTTATTTACCCGTATTGTATTCGGGCTTTCTCCAGGTTACGCTCTAACGTAAAGACTACTTATCTCCCGTTAGTAGAAACTAGACGAGTGAACCTGCCTCTGGTGCTACACCATTCGGATCAAGTGCTTTCGTAATCTTCTGCCACCATGAATAGTAATTGGATAAAGCCGGTCCGATTTCATCCTGTGGGCCCATTGTCGATGCGAAGTAGCGTTCCTTAAAAGCCCTCATATTTTGCTCTTTTTGCCATCCTTCTACGGCTGCCTTGGCTTCAGGGTTGCCAGGATCGTATTTGCAAAATATTTCCGTTTTACCAAGATGCCCCTGTTCAACTCCCCATCCAAAAAAGGCTCCGCCATCATCCACTATCAGGCCCTTTTCTATCAAAGGCTCCTTCGCTTTGCCGGCTCCTATCGCCCACTTGATAGTCAGGTCTCTCTGGCCCATGATAGGAATCGAATTGAAGGCTCCGCCGTTACGGAATGTCTCCCTGATGGAGGCGGAGATTCTTGTGCACTGGCACATCAGAATTCCTTCTATCCTGGGATCTTCGACCGCTTTTAAAGACTTCCCGTCAGCTTCACTGACAATCTTCTCCAGTACTCGCTTCTTGTATTCGAAGTCTGCCGGAGAGTCGCCGGCTATGATTACAAAGAAGCCGGGCCCCTGCACCTCCTTGTTCAGGCGTTTGAAGGTCCCTTCTTCTTCTTCATTGCTTGTCGTGATATTTGCAGCTACCATGGACACATTAAAACCCATTAGCTCGAACGATATTTCACTTTCACCTATCTTGAGCTCTGCCTGCCACATCTTCTCTACTGACGGGAAGCTGAAATACCGTGCCATCATGTTAGGCGGTATCTCGCTCAGGGAGTAATGTGGTGATATCCCCTCGACCGGGTAGGCGGAAGGCCCCGACCAGTGATAGAGCTTCATTGCAGCCTTCGTAAATACACCCGGTGTTACGCCTGGCGGCACAGCACTGGTAAGTATGCTCCTTATAGACGGACCCGGCCCGTCACCACAGTACCACTCATCCGAAGACCCCAACGAACCTGACCTGACTATGTCCCCTTCGGGAGTTACCCATTCTATAGCCAGATGGTTTCGGTCGTCGCCGCTGGTGGTCTGGTCCATATGTCCGTGACCCCGGAGGAGCGCTGAGCAGTTAGTCCCGGCCCCCTTTATGCAAAAATTCAAGCCCCTCTTAAATAACTCGGCTTGTAGCTGTGCCGAGATCACATACGGCTCAACCACGGCATACATGTTTTTCTCGTTGATTTCAATTATGTGGTTCATCCTTCTCAGGTCTAATAAGATAATATCCTTGGGGAAACCTCCCGTCCAGCCTGTACATATGGGTCTGAATTGTAACTTGTGTTTGTTACATAGCTTAACTATCGCTTGAACTTCCGCTGTGTTCCCTGGAAGAATTACAGCCGCGAACTCAACCGAGAAATACGCAGGCATTATTGCCGGGTCATCACAGATATTCTCCTCTCCCACCACATCTTCGAATTCCTTATATACTTCTTTGCTTAAAGCCATGATTCATTAACCCCCTTTCTTAGATTGCCTTCTCTACGAGTTCAACGATATCGTACACCTTCAGGCTGCTGCCGCTTTCCTTGATGGTTTCGCTGAAATTTTTCTCACACCAGGGACAGGCGGTAACGATTGCCTCGGCACCGGTAGACCCGGCTTCCTCTATTCTATCCTGGGCAGTCCATCTGGCAAACCCGGGATTTGACTCATTGACACCGCCACCGGCCCCACAGCACCAGGAGTATTCCTTAATCCTGGTCATTTCCGCGAGTTTTACACCGGGAATGCTCTTGATAACATCCCGAGGCGGTTCATAGACGCCTTTTGTGCCCCGCCGGTATTCCTTCGGCGGGTCGAAAACGAACCTGTCTCCCGGAACCTTTTTCCCTTCCCAGTGTATCCACGGCTCACCCAGCCTGCCGAGACGGCACGGGTCATGGTACGTGACCGCGATGTCGGCCTTCTTCCGCGGCTTCAGCTTGCCGTCTTTTATCAGTTTGTAGATGTATTCCGAGATATGCAGCACTTCGAGGTCACCCTTCAGGTCGTACTTATCGTAGAGTACCTTGAAGGCCTGATAGCCGTCGGCACAGCCCGTAACAACGGTCTTGATGCCGGCTTTCTTAATCATGGCCATGTTCTTCTTCGCCTGATTAAGGAAGTCTTCCTTGTAGCCCATCTGGTAGGCCCGGCCGCCGCAGCATGTCTCGGCGTCACCGGCGATGCCGAAATTGACGCCCGCCTTCTGCAGTATCTTCACGGTGGCCTTGGCCAGCTTCTGCATGTCCTTATCGTAGCTCGTCAGACAGCCGACATGGTAGAGCACGTCCACCTTTTCCTTGGTGGCGTCCTTCAGGTTCAGGCCGGCAGCCCAGTCGCCCCGCTTGCCCTTGGCGGGTACCATCGAGCCCTGCTTCCGGAGACCGGCGATTACCTTGTCAAGGATGGGGTTGGTCTTACCGTCCTCGACACACTTTATCCTGAATTCACTGATGGGCTCGAGGACTTCCATGTCCATGGCGTAATTACACGAGACACCACAGGCGCCGCACATCTGGCAATTATAAACTATATCGAGGAGCTTATCCGTGTAGTTGAATCCGTTCTTCAACATCGCCGCTCCGATGTTTAATCTTCCGCCGGCTGAGTAGGCGTGGTAATTATATCTCGCTATGCTGGGACATGCGTATGAATACTCGGCTCCCTTCACCTTTTGCATGGGTATAAATTTGCAGGCCGAACACCGGCAGCACATCTCCATATCGCCCTGGTAATCTTCTAGTGCCATCTTCGCTCCCTCCTGAATTTATTCAATGATGAATTACTATTATTCATAGTTAAAAGCACACTTTCCCCGGGTTCATAACATTGTTCGGGTCAAAAATCTTCTTAAGCTTATTTAAAACAGCAACGGTAGCCGCATCTCTATTAAAAACCATTCCGGCACTTTCACCATAAGGCCTTGAGAAGAACGCACCCTTAGCCATTAAGTTCTTGATGGCTAGGGTGGATAACTCCTTAATTCTATTTCGCTCACTCGGGTTTCCGGGAGCATAAAACAGATTAAACTCACAGTGACAGCCAGTGCCCTGTACTATCGGCTGGATGTAAACACCCAAGTCTGACGTGGGGTAGCCGGCTTTTTCAGCCAGCTCATTCATGGCTCCGATTTGGCCTTCGAGCTTATCATAGATGGTCAAAAATAATATGTCGTGGCAGGCCCCTTTATAGCGAAGCTTCCAGTAGGGCTCCCCGGAAGGCTGCTGGACCACTTTCAATAATTCATTTGCTGAAACTCCACCGGCGGCTTTTACTGCTTCCACCCCCAACCGCTGGGTTATATCAGTAATGCCTTTGATATGAGAGCTAACCCTTTCCTCCGGGAAATACTCGTAGCCGGCTACAGTATAGAAAAGTACCCAGGTAGGTAGAGTATCCTTCAAGTTCTGGTAGTCCCCAGGCCATTTCTTCGCCATGATAGCCGCCAGGTTGGTATTATTGAGTATAAAGCATTCATTGACCATTCTCAGTCTTATCAGCCAGGAAGTCAGCTCGAGCAGCGTATCGAGGTTGGAGGAGCCAACCACGAAGGGCTCTTCAAGACTGGGGAGTATTTCACACCTCATTGATGCCCACGTTACGATGCCTATGGTTCCCTGCGACCCCTGGATAAGCCTGTGCCAGGAAGCCACACCGGGCCCGTACGGCGCTTTTTGTATGCCCCCGACTGCCCACTGCTCCTTTACTGTACCCGGGCCGGCCGCCTGTCCCGTTCTAAACTCTTCACCATTTCCAAAGATTACCTCAAGACAGGCCAGCGGGTCTGATATATCCCATTGATACTTGGGCATTATTACAGGCTCTCTCTCGAGCATACTGCCGATAACAGTCTTCGACTTTCTTGGCAGCAGCGGCATATTGAGCCTGATGCCCTCCTTTTCCACCGCCGGTATGAGTTCACCGAAGGTCACGCCCGGCTCGACCATGGCAACCCGGCGCGCCCGGTCGACAGTGATGATCTTTTTCATGCCGCTTAAATCCACGATAACGGCCCCGCCAATGCCGGGAACGGTATCACCCCGAAAATGAGGAGGACCTGAACTTAGTGGAACAAGTGGCGTTTGAGTCTCATTAGCAAGATTTACTATCTTCTGTATGTCGCCAGCATTTTTTGGCTTTACCAAACATTCCGGCCTGACCGTGTTAACGAAGCTCATATCCCTGGAGTGTTCATCCAGCGTCGCTTGTTCATAACTTACGTTACCGGCCCCAACAATTTTCACCAGCTTCTCTTTTTTAATCATGTTTACCCTCCTTTCGATTTTAGTCAAATTGAATAGCTCTATCTAGAAGAATACCTCTATACTGTTAATGCAGGTTGCGTTCAGTAGCTGGTTATACTTTGGTCTATCCAATGAATTTTTTCTATTAAGATAGTATTCTCCATTGCGTCCCATGTCAAGTGGGAAAGCCTGGACGCTTCCTTCTAAAGGAAGTTCAACCCATTCAGGGCGCTGCTGTTTTTCGTTTTATATTACCTATTTGAGGCTTCAACCCAGTCAGTTGCCTGTCCAGCTTTGTGGTGAGCCGCACAGGAATCGAACCTGTAACCTGCTGATTAAGAGTCAGCTGCTCTGCCAGTTGAGCTAGCGGCCCGTGCCCATGTTTGTCGTTCTTAATTCTAGCATTGTTGGTTGCGTTGTGGCAAACTGACGTGAGACAGGTGGCAGGATAAAAAATGGCATAATAATAGCTCCCCCGTACATGGAAGACGGGGGAGCTGTATTTATGGTCTATATTAATACCGAGTCTTTTTCTGGATGTTTGGGGTATCCAGGCCAATCTGTTAGTTCTGTGAGTGCTTGGCCAGTTTGACGTTGTTTATCTGAGCAAGGACAGTACCATCGCTTGTAATTATATCTTTATAGACTATCGTCTCAAAATCCTGGTGTGAACTGCGGAACTTCTTCATATCTTCATCATGTTTCTCGAAAGACTCTTTAAAGTTCTTGTCAGGACTGTTTTTCTTATTTTTTTTATTTCTCCGTATCCACAGTATCAGCATATTGGTTCTACCTCCTGTAATGATTCCATCTTTCGTCTAACATTATTAGCTTATAGTTATTGAGGGAAATAAGGCATAAATAGTTGTAAAAAAGCTGTAAATAACTTATAAATGTTTTGCCGCAGGACTGGCGGCTATGGATTTAACCGGGTACAAGCGACAAATAGAAAGGGCTTAGCGTTTTATCGGCTAAGCCCTTCTGCCTATTGGAACATTACCAAGCTGGGGAACAGCTTGTAGGCTGAATCTCTGATTTATTTATCTCAAGGTGTGTCGTTGTAAATATTGGTGAGAGGGTCGGCGATAGCGGCGGCGTTTCGTTTCAGTGTCTCTTCTATCCTCGTATTTAACGTATTGGTTCCGAAAGGCTCAGTCAGATAGCTATCGGAGCTCAGGTTGAGTCCTCTGACCATGCCTTGTTCGGTGCTCCATTTAGTGAGCATCATAATGGGTAACTTGGTCCATTGCCGTAGCCGCAGGCATACTTCGATACCGTCAAGATTGGGCATCATGATATCCAGGATGATGAACTCGGGTTGTTCTTTATTGAGGGTGTCTCTTAAACGGATTCCGGTATCATGTGTTTTTGCTATATCATACTTACCATCGCCGAGTTCTCGCTCCAGGAATTCATGCAGTTCCGGGTCGCTGCTGATGGTAAGGATTTTAGTTTTTCCCAGCATGTTAGCCTCCTTGAAATTCTCGTCTTCTGTTCTGGTATAAGGCTAACACCCGCATGGTAAACAGAGCATAAACGGCGGCGGATATAAGATAAATATCTTATTAAAGATGGGGCAGGGATTTAGAGGTCAAATGTTACATACGTCTGAGACGTAAATCAAGTAGACATAAAGAATAAATCGAGATAGCCGTTTATTAAGTAGGAATTAAATAAAGAGTCCTCGGCATATCAGGTCTAAAGCAGAGCCCTGAGAACCCAGATTACTCCGGAGACAATAAAATAACCGCCGACCAGAATTGGCAGGATTTTTGGCTTGGCAATAACTAACAGTCCGAACAATATTGAAATAATACCTACAATAAAGATTAAAATAAGATACAAGTCCATCTTATCCTCCCATGGTGAACAACACTATTCACGCTGGCAGTATTATATAAGAACTTATGTTATAAGTCTATAATTTAATATATAACTACTACTGCCAGACATTATTGTCTATTAACGATTCAGGCTGTTTTTCCAGCCCGGCCCGGTGCCAGACCTCCTCATTAGCGATCTGTTTCAATATCTTTATCATGATATACCCTTTGGTATTTGTATTTAACTAAAAAGGGAGCCATTACGGCTCCCCCATTTTCTATATGCCAAAGAGTTCATCAGGCCATGGCCAGATGGTAACCAACACCGGGGATGGTCTGGATATATCTGGGGTTCTTGGGGTCTGGCTCGAGTTTTTTACGCAGTCGTCCGACGAAGACACGCAGGTATTCCTTCTCTGAGGAGTATTCATTTCCCCAGACGGTCTGCAGAAGCATGGTATGCGTGAGGACCTTATTGGAATTGACCGCCAGTTGTTGCAGCAGTGAATATTCGGTAGGGGTGAGTGTTATTTCGTTGCCGTTCACCGTAACGCGCCTCTTGGCGAAGTTAATTTCCAGGCCGTCGCAGGTGAAGTTGGCCAGGGCGGGGGCCACCGCCGCGTCACCGCGGTGGCGGAAGGCTGTATTGATTCGTGCCATAAGCTCGGCGATGCCAAAGGGCTTGGTCAGGTAGTCGTCGGCGCCTAGCTCCAGGCACTTGACCTTATCATTTTCATCGCCCCGGGCGCTGAGTATGATGATTGTTATGTCTGACCATTCCCTGATGCGGCGGCATACTTCTATACCGTCTATCTTAGGCATCATGAGGTCGAGGATTATGAGGTCGATGAAATCCTTTTGCACGGCTTCCAATGCTTCTTCTCCATCGGTTGCCGTGGTAACTTCGTAACCCCTGGCCTTGAGATTGGTACTGAGCAGTCTCAGTATGGCCGGGTCATCATCTACAATAAGGATATGCTTTTTGTCCATGGTCTTTACCCCCTTCAGTTAACCGGTAAACTAAAGCTGAATTTGGTACCTTTGCCCGGTTCGCTTTCCACCCAGATTCTGCCGCCATGCGCCTCGACAATACCCCGGCAAATAGCCAGCCCCAGTCCGGTTCCCTTTCTGCGTCCACTCTTGCGGCCATTGCCCTGAAAAAAGCGGTCGAATATTCTCTGGTGAAGTTCAGAGGGAATACCGGTCCCTTGGTCGGCTACGTTGACAATGACTTCTTCGCCATTGGCGCGAGCCTCAATCGAAATAGTGGTATTTTCCTCGGAGAACTTTACCGAATTTTCAACAAGATTGGTAAGCACCTGGCTAATACGGACATCGTCGATATTAACCAGAGGTATTTCATCAGGGATATTAAGACTGAGATTGTGTCTGGCTGTCAGGTTATCCAGCCTGTCTTTTATAGACTCGACAACTTCTGTTAGTTTATACGGCGTCTTACGCACCTCCAGGGCCTCGGCTTCAAGACGGGACATCATAAGCAGGTCATCGACCAGCCGCGTAAGCGTATCGGCGTCCTTGTCAATTGATTGCAGGAAGTACTGCCGTGTCGGCTCATCAAAAATTACATCTGGCTGCAGGAGGCTGTTAGCGGAGCCTTTAATCACGGCCAGGGGAGTACGCAGTTCGTGGGATACATTAGCCAGGAAGTCGGTGCGCATACTGTCCAGTTCCCGTAGAGACTTGGCACTGGATGCATCTTCATATAGCTGTGCGTTGCGTACGGCGATGGCTATTTCTCTGGCGATTCCTGTAAGCAGCTCCATATTATTGGGACTGAAGCGGTCGGCGGCGCTGGTAGCCACCCCCATGACGCCGATACTTTCCCCCAGTATGGCCAGTGGAACAGAGGCGAAAGACCGGTAGTCTCCTTTTTTCAAAAAGGTTAGAGCGGGTTCGGTACAGTCTTTCAATTCTTCTATGATGACCGGTCTGGATTGATTAAAGATACGTCCAATGATACTGGTGTCCCTGTCAACCTCTTTTTCCATTGCTTTGACTGTTTTTGGTGATAACCCGTGGCATCCCATCAGCACCAGCCGGTCGTTTTCATAGATATAGACAAAGCTGGCCTCTATGCCTGTATATTGAGCTACCCTCTCCAGTGAAGAATCTATAATTTCTTGCAGGTCAAGCGATTGTGATACTGCCTGAGATACGCTCAGGAGGGTATTAGTGATGTAGTTACGCTGCTCAAGCTCGTCTATTAATTTACGGTTCTCAAGGACCAGGCGCTGTTTCTCTAGGCCGCGGCTGAGAATTGATAAAAGGGTCTCCGGGTCCAGTGGTTTCTCCAGGTAAGCAAAGGCACCACGATTCAACGATTGTACGGCATTCTGCACCGATGAATGACCGGTCAGCATTATGGCTATAATATCCGGATGTCTTTCAAGGAATCTGGAGAGCAGTTCGGTGCCGTCAGCGTCGGGCAAGCTTATATCCAGAATAGCCGCATTATAGAAGCGCTCTTTGGTGAGGGATATCGCCTCGCCAGCCGAGGGAGCGGTCTCCACCTCATAGCCCTTGTTCTCCAGAATACGTTTAATGACTTCCAGGAAATCAAGGTCATCATCGACTACCAGTATACTTTCATTATCCTTCATTTGTGTTCACCGAATAGTGCGGCTTTTTGCTGATTCTCCTTACTAAATCGGCGGCTCTAGCGGGGTCAAACGGTTTGTACAGACAGGTAATAGCCGAAGCTTCCTGAGCCTTGTCCACGGCCTCCTTAACTTCATTGCGAAATCCGGTCATCATGATAGGCAGGATGCCGGGGTTAATGTCCTTGAGCCTGAGGAGAGTCTCCAGTCCATCTATTTTAGGTAGCTTCACATCAATGAATGCTATCTGGCAGGAGTTTTCCCTGGCTATCTGGATGGCCTCCTCGCCGCTGCCAGCCGTTAACACCTGGTATCCCTGGGATTTCAGCACCTTCGTCAGGGTCTGGCAGATGTCAGCGTCGTCATCAACGATGAGAATCGGCTGGTCGGCGGCGGCTTCTTGAATCAACTCTATCAACTGGTCGATTCTTATAGGCTTGTTGATTACTTTACGGGCACCTTCTTCTTTGGCCATCTGGATAAGTTCTTCCTCAGAGTACGCTGTCATCAGGATTACCGAAGCTTCAGGGTCCAGCTCTCTTATTTTCCGGAATGCTTCCACGCCGTTCATTTCTGGCATAACGATGTCCATTAATGTAACGTCGAAGTTATGTTCCCTGAACTTGTTTACAGCGGAGGCCCCGTTATCCGCCGTTTCAACACAGAAGCCCTGTCGCTTTAAAATCATGGAAAAGGTATCAAGTAAATCTTCATTATCATCAACTACAAGAATGGTTAGTTCATCGTTCATGTTAAATATTCCTTCCTATCTCAAGCGGTAACTTAACGATAAATGTTGTGCCCTGACTTGGCTGGCTGGATACTTCGATTTTGCCTTTGTTCTGTTCCACGAGTCTTTTACTGATGGCCAGGCCGAGGCCGATTCCCTTCGGTTTAGTCGTGAAGAGTGGCTCAAATATCTTCTCCATGTTTTCCTTGGATATACCACTGCCGTTGTCTTTAAATCGGACCCATGCGTAGTTGTCGTCGAAGCCGGTGTTTATATTCAGTTCCCCTTTTCCGTTCATGGCCTGAAAAGCATTGGAGATGATATTGGTAAAGACACGGCTAATCTGCTCGGCATCAATTCTAACCTGATATGAATTGCCGTTCACATTGGTTTTTATATTCACTCGTTCCGGCACGGTTACCCACCGCAGGCTTTCATTAATCAATTCGTTCAGGTCAGTCTTACCTATGGATGGTGGCTTGATACGCGTGAAGTCCAGCAGGTCTGTAACTATTTTATTGGCTATGTCGATTTGTTTATCCAGTACCTGCAGAGTATTAAGCGACTCGTCGTCCTCTTTTTCGGTCAGATACATTTTGAGGAGGTAGGCGCAGTTTCTTATCACGTTTAAAGGATTGCGAAGCTCATGTCCCACGCCTGAGGCCAGTTCCCCAACGGCGGCCAACCTCTCGGAACGAATCAGCTTCTCCTGAACGTTTTCCAGGTCTTTTGTCCTGTTCTCAACCTCATCTTCGAGTTGCTCGTAGTAACCCCGGAGAGACTGCTCCAGTTCCAGCTGACGAATGGCACCGCCGATTCTTTCGGCGAGTGTCTTGGTCAGGTGATTTCTCTTTTTCAGGTAAGGGTTGCTCCGTGTTGAGTAGATTTCAACAACGCCCGGCGTTTCCCCACCCACAACCAGCTTTTCTGTTATTTTGCTGAAGGATTTCTGAAAATCGGGGCTTCTGTAAACCTGGTCACGAAAGGTGATTCTAACCCTGGTTTCTTCGGGGTATTGCATGGCTTGTGGGATAAGCGTTACTACATTCGATAGGAACTCATCTATAGAATGGCTCTCTCCGGTCGCTTTACCAATGTCATAAAGGCATTTCATCTCTTTCATCCTCTGGCGGTGTTCCTGTTCGCTCTTTTGCAGCATGGCAATCACGGCGCCTACGGCGCTGAGGATTATGACGAATGCTGTAGGCTTGAAGAGGGCGTTGGGGTAATTATCCACCAGTATGGCATGGGGCAGCAGTATCAGCATGGCTATGAGAGCCGTTAGTACCGCCGGTATCACGCCGAGTGCGTAAGCGGCATATACTACCGGGGCGAAGAATACCAGGCCAAGAAAATCAATCCCGTATAAATCGTGAAGGCCATCGAGGCTATGGTGGGCGGAAGTCCATCCAGCCCAGCCGAATAAAACGGGAAGATAATAGAGAATGGAGCAAACCACCATGATACCTACGATATACCAGAGGTGTTTGTTCGCCCAGAGGTATTTATTATTACGCTTAATCCTCATCTTCGGCCTCCATAGTTACCGGGTCGGGCTGCCTCTTCTGCTGCGGCTGCTTTAATAGCTGCTGACAATGCGGGTCTTTGAGTCCAGTTGGCCTACAGTTTCAGACTACTACTGCTTCACCATGAGAGGCAACCATGATAACCCTCTATTTCATCGGGGTATTCCCCCAGTCAAAAGGTAGAAAGCCACAGTATTGCGATAGCAATTTTATTTAGCTTTTCTGCCTTTCCAGTATTATTTCTTTTATCTCCTTTAATTCATCAAAAAGCTCCTGCGCCGTGACGTCTGGCAGTGAGTTGATTAGGTTGGCAAGCGGATTAGCTTCCTCTTCCTCGTCACTGAAGAGACTGTTGAATGAATCACTGTCATCTTCCGGTTTCGGCTCATTTTCTGCTTCTGCCGTAACAGTGGCTTCGGCGCTGGCTTTATCTGTGTCTGCCGGGACGCTCGCTTTAGTGATTGCTTCCTCTACTTCTATCGGGGCGCTGGCTTGAGCACTGGCTTCGTCTGCTTCTGCTGTAGCCGCCGCTTCGGCGCTTAATTCATCTGCCTCGACCGGGAGGACGACTCCGGTGTTAACTTCGATTACAGTTACTTCTTCGTCATTCTCTTCGAGCAGGCTGCTGATGTCTGCCTCGGCTTCCAGGTCCAGCAGTTTGTCATCCGGCTCGACGGTCAGCTCACCCAGAGGTCCATGCGGTTTGGGTGGAGCATCATTATCCTCTTCGGAGTCTTTTGACGTGCCAGAGAGTCCTTTTAGCTGCTGCGCAGTCTCCTTCAGGTTCTTGGTCCTCTTGTTTATTTTCTCTTCCATACCAACCACCTGGGTAGCTGTGTTATCCCCTGATTCAGCCGTGTCTTCTTCAGGCTTGTTATTTGATTTGCTTATTTTAAAACTCTTAAAACGCATTTGAGACCTCCTTGGTAGCAAGCTATGGGTAATTGCTTTTAATTACCTCCTGTTTTTTAACGGAAATATCCCTCGCGATAGGCTTTGGAAAGGATTCCATAGACTTCGTAGAAGTCCGTTTTTCCCTGATCGTGAATTCGCTTCAGGACGTCAGCCCTTTGTTTTAATATCTTGTATACCTGCCTTCTCTTTTCCTCCGGGAAGCCACGTCTGGGGGCGATTTTATTCTCTAAAATGTAGGAGTTCTGATATCCCCGGAACAGGAAGGAGTCGTCAAGCGGTTTCCAGGTGAATGACTCAATGAAGGAAAAGCTATCGCCAACGGAGTCATAGCTGACTATCTCATTGATACTGGTTATGCGTCTGCCCAGCCCGCCGCTGGCAAGACGAACCTGCTGGCATATGATGACGACATTAAGGTTATCAACATATGACTTCGGCACGTTAATCGGGTTTCCGGTGACACGCTGGATAAGCTTGGATACTGATGCGGCATGGAAGGTGCTCATACAGGCATGGCCGGTTTGCATTGCCTGAAAGGCGATAGCTCCTTCAACTCCACGTATCTCACCAACGATGATAAGGTTAGGCCTCTGCCTCAGGGCAGCCTTGAGCAGGTCAAACATGGACACCTCGGATGCATCAGATTCCTTGGCGGAACCGCGGGTACAGCCGCGAATCCAGTTATGGTGTGGCACTTGGACCTCGGGGGTATCCTCGATGCTGACTATCTTGGCCTCGGGCGGGATAAATGTAGTAAGCGCGTTCAGCAGGGTCGTTTTACCCGAGGCAGTTTCTCCGGATACCCAGACGTTCATTCCCTCCTGCAAAATCAGGGAGAGGTAGGCTGCCATATCGTAGTTCAGGGCTCCAAACTGGATAAGTTCAAGTATGCTTAACGGCGTTTCACTGAACTTCCTGATGGAGAAGTTGCTGCCGCGCTTGGAAACATCGGTGCCGTAGACTATATTTATGCGGGAGCCATCGGGCAGTGTGGCGTCAACGCAGGGTTCACGGAAGGTCACGGGGTGCTTGATTCCCTCGGCAAGCTCGATAACAAACTTGTCAAGTATTTCGTGTGTGTCAAAGCCGATGCTGGTTTGGAGAGAGCCGAATATTTTATGCTCAACAAAGATATTTCCCAGGCCGGAGCACGAGATGTCCTCGATATTGGGGTCTAATATCATAGGGTCTAAAAGGCCCATGCCTTCCAGTTTCCGCCGGAGCAGATAACGGAGGCTATTGTACTGGAACTTCGTTATATTTATCTTTGATTTTTTACGTCCCCGGCTCTTAGACGAGGAGCTTTTCTTACCTTTGTCGCCGTCCTTATTATCATCTTTGTTATTTTTGCCCGGGGTTGGTGCCTTGGCACTACCAATGCTAACCAGTCTATCAATAATGTCCATTATTATTTCAAGTCGCTTTTTAGAGTCGTCTATGCCCTCGAGTTCTTCCACGAAGTCGGCCAGGCGCAGCTCTATCTCATCAAGCGTACTATCCTGCGCATCAATAAGGCTCGGTTCAATCGCGATATAGTAGTCCCTGACATCTTCGGGATTGGCCAGCACATGGACAAAAACCCCACCCCCCACCTGGTAGATTAGATTAGGGTCTTTGGTGCCTTTGAGGCTCCGCGTGATTTTTTCGTAATATGCCGGTATGCCGAATCCATCCTCCGGCAGAGAACGCAGGTACTGGAGAAGATGCAGGCTCTCTTTACATACCTCCTGCATTTCAGCAGACAGCTTCGGGTAGAGGGGGCATTTATCAAGATTGGCGCCGCATTCTTTCCCGCATTCCTGAGGGCAGGGCTTTATTTCAAATGGTAGAAGTGGCATGCTGCCTCCTAAACTCTGGCTTTGGCGAGAGGAATAATCCGCATGCCAAGCTTGGGCTCTATATCAAAACTAACAACATCTCCTGTAGGCCGCTCCGCGCCGCGTACCTTGAGCACTTCCATGAGCTTAATCATGCTGTCGCCGACCTGCTCCAGCTTGAGCCTGAAGCGTGCGTCACATAGTGAACGGGTTCGGGAGAGTATATCTTCCTCAAAGGCGTAAGAATGCGCCACCAGGATTATGGTCCTACCTTCGTCACACAGGCCTTTACATCTGGAAAAGAAATCTATAATAGCCACCGGATTGCTGTGTGCCACAAGCAGCGTAATGGAGTCTACGATAATTAGTCTGAATTCTTGAGGCAGCTGGGAAAAATGATGTGTCAGCACGTAAAAGGGTTTCTGTCCGCCCTGCATATTACTGTGAAAGGTAAGAGGGAAAATCCGCAGGTAGTCGGCCAGAAAGTGGTCAAGTACGTACAGTGCCAGAGAGTCCATCTGGCTAATCAAGCTCCTGACATTATTCTCGGTGGTATAATAGGCTACCGATATCTCGCCGGTGACCAGAGTACCGTTGGTCAGATGCTGACATAGGACGCTTTTACCAGCATCGGAGTGGCCTTCGATGAGGCACAGGGAACCCAGTGGAATCCCGCCGCCAAGTTTTTCGTCTACTTCCGGCACGCCGGTAATGATGAATTCCTTCTTCTTCTGTGTAGTCGCCATAATAAATCACCTCTCTCATCTGGTGACTTCAAGCTATCGGGTATATTTCAAGAGCCATTGTTATCAACTTCGGGAGCGAGGTCAATGCAATACTCTTTGTTCTTACCGTCACCGCTTGGGAATACCAGTTTAAGTTTAACCGGCGCTTCCTCTTTTGACTTGTCCACCTCAATTATCTCTTCTTCACTCGGCTCTATATTCTCGCTGATTTCACCCCAGGATGGCTTTATTGGATATAGCGGTGCATCACTTCCGGTCAGTATACCGTGTAAAGACAGCATTGACTGGCTCCAGATTTCGGCTTTGTTGATGTCATCCGTGTGCTCCGACACTATTTCTGACAGGTTCATGATAACCTCTTTCAGTTCAGGTGACAGATGTCCGCTGACGCCATAAACTTCCAGGAATGTAGGTAATTGGTCAGAGCCGATTTCTTTCTTAACTCTGGCAATCCAGTTAATGAGATTCGCCAGAAGGCTAACCTTCGGTATAGATTTGCTCAGTTCGCTCTCGTATTCCATTAAGTGTTCCTCCTCTATCGACTCTATCGGCAGCTCAGGGTCAGCCGTTAGTGATTCATCCTGTTCTAAGGGTTCACCAGCCTCCTCCTGCTCAAGCAGATTTGCTTCGGGTTCCAGGGTCTCATCCTGATTTACTGGCTCCTCTTCTAGAGATAGCCCTGATTCGGTTTTTTCATTCCTGGGAGAGTCAATCACGTCTTCCTCAACCGGAGACAATTCGGATGACTCGTTTTCTGTATTCTCGTGAAGGCCAGCCGTATCCCCCTCATCCGGAGAGAGCTCTGCTTCAGGTTCAGGTTTTGAGGGTTCCTCCTCGGCTCCGTCGCCGGAGCTGGCTTCGATGGGTAAAGAGAACGTACCCTTCATGGTCATATTCTGCTCGCTGTCGCCAAGGGCTGCCAGGATAGTCGAGAACTCGGTAGATGGCAGTTCCATGTTAAGAAGATAATCTCGGACGCTGGAGAGCGTCTGCTTCAGCTCGCCCTTCATCAGCTTGAGTTCTTCGGCCATAGTATCAAGTTTCTTTTCAGTTTCCATGTGGTTTTACCCCCTTTCGGCTTCAAGTTCTTCATGGAATTTTTCCTTATCAAGGTCATTGGGGATTGGACTGAGTGCTTCCATCAGATAAGTGCGGATGTCGAAGAGGATTTGTTTCAATTCATCTTTGGTTTCCTGGAGTTCCGCTTCGATGGCTTCTATTCTGCTATCTGTATCCATGTGGCCTCCTTACATTTGGGAAACGGTTGTAAACAATCCACTGGCTAACACCGGTAAAACGAGAAGGCTTATGCCGGAAATACCCGCTGTTATTCCCAGGTTGCTTAGAATTTTATATTTACTGCCTCCCTCAGCTAAGCTGGGGGTGATGGCGTTGGCTATCGTGAATACTATAACCAGAGGTATCACCATATTGTGCATAAGATCCAGTCCCGAGAGATTAAAAGTGGAGAACGAATGAACGGATGGTGCCCCCGATACTGATGGCATCGCTTCCTGGGCTTTCCCCAGCATATTGCCGAAAGCGACGATGACCTCGGTAATGAATACGAGAATAATGACAACGGAAGTGTGCATCGTCATGCAAAGCCAGCGGAAAGGACCGGATACTGTCCTCCGTCTGGCCCGGAGCAGAGCCACTCTATCGGCGTAGAACGCGGCCTGCTGACCGGCGTGTCCCGCCGAGCCGCCTACCTCGATAGCATCGTAGAACATCCCTACGCTGCGGTTAGCCAGTTCGCTTCCGGTTTCATCGATGAATTTATGCCAGGACAGCTTCGACCGTATACCGGCGGTGAGCCTCGTATGCAGTCTTTTTACTGAAGTCCTGAGGACATTGATGGCATCGAGGTCGAGTCGCGACAGTGCCGAATTGACCGTTGTTCCGAGTGCTGTGCAAACACCGCCCAGAGAACGCAGGAAAGTCCCGACTTCGTCATCCCTTTTGGCTATCTTTCTACTATCTCTACTTGTTATGAAACCAACCGGGAATACCACGGCGGCGATCATCAATAGTGCCAGACCCAGATTCTGTCCGGTTAACATAAAGAAGGCGCCAATAACTACGGCTAGAATCATTGAAGGCATGAACAACTTGTGGACAAGCTGCTGTTCGCTGGAGCCTGCCCAGCGCAAGGTCGTGGATTCTTTCGGCGATACCAGCCATATCAGCCAGACGCCGACAGCCGTGCTTGAGACGGAAACGAATGCCATGGCTACGATGAGAAGAGTCTCAATTTTCCATATCATGGTAGAGACTATTCCAATGACTACCACCAGGACCGCCGACAGGATAAGTGAGATGTAGGCATCGGTCCACATTTTCAGAGTTTCCAGGCTTCGGCCGTACTCGTTTTCATAATCCTCAGCCCGGGCATTGGCTTCCCTGGTAAGAAAATCGGCTTCCGGTTCACCGGATATAAGTGAGCTGGAGAAGCGCAGGAGGAGTCCCTTTACCTCCTCTTCCTTAAGGGGTTCCCCCACGGCGCGGCAGGCCCGGGCATAGTCGTACTTCAGCCGCTTGCGGGAGAGCTCAACCCTTTTGAAATATTCAGCGGAGGCACATTGCAGCTCGGCGGAGCGCTCAAAAATCTGGTCTCGCGGCACGCCGGAAGCAGCAATAGTGGACATGTATGCGAGCTGATAGAATAAATCAAAGCTCATCATACGGCTGGTACCGTGCTTGATCTTGCCCTGTCCGTCCTGCTTAAATAATTTTTGTTTCAGCTTGTCGAACATTAAATAAATATACCTTTCTTTACCTTACGGCAGGCACTAAGGGTTAGCTTCGGCATTGGTCTGGTCGCCTTCAGCCAGCGTATTGTCGTCTATCCTTGTCTGCGTATATCCCGGGCCTCCCTGTGGCCCGCCGCTATCAGTCTCGGCGTAGTTGATAATCCTGAAGTAATCGCTCTCAACCGCTTCATATTTGGTATCTATTCGCGTCTGGTAGCCTTCAGCCAGCGTATCGTCGTCTATCCTTATCTGCATATATCCCGGGCCATCCTGCGGCCCGCCGCTATCGGTCTCGCCGTAATAGACAATCTCCAGGAAATCGCTATCGTCAACTACGGTATAACCGGGAAAATCGTAGGTAGCGCTCTTGGTTACCCAGATTTCTGTTTCATCCTTGGTCAGGTATGCGTCGGCAACGTTGTCAGCTATTATTGTTCTTATTGACCCGTCTGATTTCCTGACCAGTATGTCTATGTCGAAATTAACGTCGCTATTTTTTTTCGGGAATTCGGGGTCGCCCCAGGTCCGGCACCGGTAGTAAACAGTCCAGGTTTGCTCCGGAATCTCGCTGATGCCGCTCAGGGAGAACACATGCCTGGCCGGCATCGATGGCTCGTCCGGGTTATACAGCATTTTCCTGGCCACTTCATTCTGTACGAACGCATCCGTTGTTTCCGTCAGGGCGGAGCCGTCACCCGGAGATGCTTCCGCAAGCTGGTAATATTCAACGCCGGCGATGGTCGTGTTCTCAGAATGAGGGGTGAGCAGGGTATAGCCAGGTCTGGAAAAAGATGCTGTGTTGCAGACACCGTTGGGTGTAGCCATGGTTATGTTACCCGTGGTAGCCGTGCCGGGGAGGGGACTGAGCTTCGCGATTATCACCAGTTCCTCTCCGTGGTTCATCAAACCGGGTTCGAAGAGCTCAGGTTGTCCGTTGAGGTAAATACCGGCCTTTTGCCACTCATTATCACCCGGTGCTCCTTCAGTATAGGGGAGCCACTCTGAATAATAAGAACCGCCATCATCGTGGTAATGTACAATGAAGTCCCATTTATCAAAGCTGCCCAGCCTGCTCTGTCCGTTGTTATCCACGGTCACACGCAGGAGGTCTGACCAGGACAGGTATTCAGCACGTAGTGCAACAACTTCGGTTCTCATCATATCAACCTCTATCGCCCTCATCCTGTCAAAGCTGAGGGCGGTGGTATCCGCTGATGTTAAAATACCCTGGGACAAAGCCATGCCTCCCACTACTATCAGGGCTATACACATAATTGAGACGACAATAGTCGCCATATCGTTCGCTCCTTAATATCGTACCGGTATCTATAATTCCTGCCACTAATGTTCACTCATGCCAGCGGTTTGCCGATTTCAGCCTGTCTTATTACGGTGCAAAATAGGTTGAAACCGTAATGCCGCCGGGAGTAGCGACGACCACCATATTGGTGGTGCCGGCTCCTACCGATGGGTCAAGCTGTGCCCTTATCATTATCGACTCTTCCGGGTTTAATACGTTCGGCTCAAATAACTCGTCTTCTCCATCAAGCCGAATCCACAACACCTCCCATTCATTGTTACCAAGTGTTCCTGTAGCGTAAGGGAGCCATTTGGTGTAATAGGCGCCGGTACCATCATAGTACTGGACGATGACATCCCACTTATCGAAATCAGCCAGCTTCGTCTGCCCCGTGTTCTTAAGTGTTACCTCAAGAGTATCCAATGCGGGCAGGCTGGTGCTGACCGGAGTAAGTTCCGTTCTCATTATGGTTTCATCTCTCTGTCCTATCTCCTCCAGTCCTGTTGTGCTGGCGTCAACGGACGTCATAAAGCCCTGGGCCATTGTCATGCCGCCAAACACTATCAGGGCTATACATATTAAAGAGACAATGATTGTCTCCATATTTTTCTCCGCTACATACTAAAGTAGTATTCGTCGTATATACCGTTAGGTATAATAAATTTGGTAAAGTACATCCCGGTTCCCGGGTCACTGGAATAGGTAATAGTAATTTTAAGAGTGGCACTGGTCTGCCACTCGGAATCGTTCTCCAGGCTGTAAGACCATCGTGGATAACCTCCCTCGGCATCCTCGAAATAAGGAATGCGGGAAAAGTCATCCGACGGACCGCAAAACAGGTCACTATCATCAATACTCACTATACGCTGTGCGCCGACGTTTTTTACCCACAGGTAAACTGACGTACGGTTGGCTGAATTTGCCGCATGTACAATGTTTATCCGGCTCTTCATCCGTTCATCAACCTGTTCGGCCATGCTGACCATAGCCTGGCTGGAACGGTTTACCATCGGATAAACGCTGTTAAAGACAAATATCATACAAACAACCCCCGCTATAATGAGTAGAGCTGTAGTTACGGCCTTGTCCAAGACGGACCTCCATTGTTCCCTCAGAGTCAGTACTTACATTAACCATTCAAGTTTTCCACAGCTTGGGAAAGCGGGAAGCACCATGCATTACCAGGGCAGCTGGGTGGGGGCCGCGTTAGAAAAGCCCCCACCCTATATACTTTTGCTGGTAGCCAAACAGCTAGCGCAGATTCATTATGTTATCAATATAGGCCGGTGTGGTGCGCTCGATTTCAAGAACGGCGCCAACAGGTGTCTGTACTATTAAGCTGAACTCTTTGTTAATGCTCAGGTCAGTGGTGAGAGCATTAATGAGATTGCCCGCACCGGAACCAGTGGAATTTGCCGAGCCGATGGTTATCTTGAATTTCTCGTTGCTTTCCAGCAGGTCATCAGCATCGGAGCCGCCCAGCTTGTCAATGGACCAGTACAGGTCATTAACTGTCTGGTCCTTATCAATATAGTTAATGACAATCTTATTGGGGCTGTTGGCGGCCGCTTTTCCAGTGAGAGTGTCAGCATCCGGTTCGGTAAAGTCAATTGCTTCGCCGCCGAGTACGTTGGATACGGTAAAGCTTACCTGCTGGACGACGGCTCCGGTACCGGTACCGTTGGCAGTAGCAATAACGTTACCCTTGATTTCCAGTGTGCTCTGGGCTTCCTTCAGGCCGGAATATACTGCCTCCTGGCTTTTCTGCGTGGAGAAGAGCCCTGCGGACAGCGTGGTGTACGCAAAAACCGCGGCTACCACGACAAAGGCAATCAGGATGATGGCGGTCTCCAGACCGGTGATACCCTTCTCATGATTTAAGAATTTCTTTAGCATTTTTCCTCCTTTTATCTCTTGGCACTAGGTAGTGAGTTAATTAATGCAGGTGCACAATGGTGTCGATCCAGGCAGGCGTGGTGCGCTCGATTATCAGGGTAGCGCCGGCCGGTGTCAGGATTTCAAGGTTGAAGCGCTGCTTAACCAACAGGTTGGGGGTAAGAGCGGTAGTAAGATTACTGGTAGCGCCGCCGATAGTTATCTCAAACCTTTCGTTTGCCTCCAGTAGATCGTCAGTATCAGCGTTCCCCAGCTTGGAAATGGTCCAGTAGAGGTCATCGGCTGTCTGGTATTGGTCCTGGTAATTAATTACCACTACGTTGGGGGAATTGGCGGCAGCCAGGCCGCTACCACCATCATTCGGTTCCGTGAAGTCAACGGCCTCGCCACCCAGAACATTGGCCACTGTGAACTTCAGAACGCCTATATCGCCGCCACTGCCGGTGGCGCTGGCGACAGCGATAACGCCGCCCCTGAGCTCCAGGGTGCTCTGGGCTTCCTTAAGCCCTGAGTAGACGGCTTCCTGACTCTTCTGTGTGGAAAATAGACCAGCGGAAAGTGCGGTGTAGGCGAAGACCGCGGCTACCACGACAAAGGCAATCAGTATGATGGCGGTCTCCAGACCGGTGATCCCTTTCTCATGATTTAAGAATTTCTTTAGCATTTTTCCTCCTTAATTGACGGTAATTGGTCGAGTTAAGACGTTTCTTTTCCATTTTCTAATATCAACTACTATTCCCTTAGACATCACCCCCTTCCATTCCTTGGTTTTTATTATGTTTAGTTATTACACCTGATATTCACATTATCTTCTACCTCCCTTAAGGATGGTCTGGTCGTGTCCGCCGCGTCGGTCTGGAGTTGGCTGCCGGGTAAAGTAACTTCTTTAATAACGGCGCAGGCCGATGTAACAAGTTACATGTCAAATCGTCAGTACAAATTAACAATCTGGTCTACCCTGGCGGGGACAATCCGCTCGAGGACGAGTACAGCGCCAACGGGGGGTTTCACTTCCAGCTGGAAGATATGGTAGGGGCCAGGTTTCTGCTCTTCAGTAGCATTAGCGCTGACACAGGTCAGGTCAACGGTAATCATGAACAATTCGTTCTTGTCGAGCAGGTTGTCGGGGTCGGTCGTATTAAGCTTGGTCATTGTCCAGTTTACGGTGGGGAATATCTGGTAGGCGTCACTGTATGAAATGATGACGAGGTTGGAGGAGTTGGCTGATGAGGTGTCGGTGAAGTCAATTTCACCGCCTCCCGTGGTAGTAGCCAGGGTGAAGTAGATTTCCTGCAAGACGCCACTTTCCATTCTGCCGTAGATGTTACCTTTCACCTCTATGGTGCATTGGGCTTCCTCCAGGCCGGCGTGGATGGCTTCCTTCGCTTTCTGCGTGGAAAACAGGCCGGCGGAAAGGACTACGTAGGCAAACACCGATGCTACGATAACAAAGGCGATGAGAATAATGGCTGTTTCTATTCCGGTGATGCCCTGCTCTTTCTTGAATATCTTGCTGATTAATGTGCGCATCACAATTCCCTCCCATAAATGGCATGGACTCTTCCAATCTACCTCTGATAGTCTCCAGATACTACGAGTCCATCCCCAATCTTGGTAAGCCATTTTTCTAATAATGCTCTGGTGAAATTAACCAGTTTTAAAGTAAGGTAATCCCTGAGATAAATTGGGGGGCTGCATGTATTGCAATTTGGGGGTTCAGATGGCACAATCAAAGCAAGTATTCGCCAAATGGCATAAATGTAATGGAATATTAATGATATTTTAATGGAAAGTTTATGAATATTTATTAAACTCTTTATATATATAGGTTACAATCATCAATGGTTAGAATTTGGTATGAGAAGGTTAATGTGGATTAGTGGAAAGGAAATTTATAAAGTCAAATAGCTGTATTTTCTTATCCGGTCCACATTTTCTTTGAAGCAAATTCCTGATACTTAGAAAGACACAAATTGAAAGGCTGTAAAATGGTTCAGATAAAATCAGAAACGGTAAGCCTGTATATAGTGGAGGAGCAGGAGATATACAGAGAGTTATACAGTTATGTCCTGCCGACGAGAGAAAATATTGAGCTGCTGCGGGTTTCAGCGAATGGAGAGCCGGGAGCCATGACTCAAGCCGTATCGGAACTCTGCCCGGATGTTTTACTTTTAAGCGTCAAAAAACTGGATGCAAATACTGTTGAAGAGTTAGAGCAAATCAGGAACAGATATCCCAGAATGGGGATAGTCATATTATTGGTATTTTATAGTTCTCAGGATATTGACTTGCTACGCCGGCTGGCGCTGAGCGGTGAGAGCGGCATGGCACTCTTCTTGAAGCAATCACTGGACAAAGTGGACCAGTTATGCAGCCAGGTTCAAGCAGTCAGCCATGGACAGGTCATTCTTGACCCGCCGCTGGCTACTTTTATGTTCGCCGGAAAACCTGAATGCCCGTTCCTGAAACAACTCACCACCCGGGAACTGGAGATTCTAAGCCTGCTTTCACAGGGATATACCAATTCGGCCATAGCCGGAACCCTTTACATTGATATCAAGACGGTTGAGCACCACCTGAACAGCATGTACAGCAAACTTAAATCTGACCCTGATTATGATAGTAAACACCTTAGAGTAAGCGTGGCGAGAATTTACCTGGAAACTATGGGTGATTTGTATCAGAAAGAGGAATCGCTGTTACAGGCTGCCGGACGCTGAGGATGCCGTAATTTACCCGCAATGAGTGAATTAGCCGGCGTCTGATTCGAATAGAGGCTCCACCCCCAGAGCCCCTAAAGCAGATAAAGAAGCACTTCCTTTGTATTCCATATAGCCACGAGGGCCAGCAGGGCGATGGACGGTATAAGAAGTCTACCCGGCATCAGCCAGGCGATGAGCAGGGGAATGGCCAGTTTAACCACCAGGAGCAGAGCCGGTATATCAATCAGATATCTGATGAAAGGGTTTATTTCAGAGAAGCCCAGATATACGGCCAGAACCGTCAGCGTAAGGTCAACCTGATTCAGGAGAACGAAAGAGACTTTTTCAGCCTTACAGCGTTTGAATGTACCTGAAGAATCCCACCAGCTAGCTTTCATTCCGATAATAAACCATCCAGTACGAACACCCTGATTTTCGCCATCGGGCTCATTTTATTCTCTTGATTATAATCCAACCGATTATTGCCTGACAAGTAAACTACCGCCCCGCCGGGTTTCCTCTATTTTCTCTCGCCAGTAATACTTCATTATGGCAGTTTAGTGTATCAAGCAGTGTTTAATTTTGTCAAATAGACCGCAGGCATAATGGTATTTGACATTCGCCCTTGGGGAGTTTAGACTACTTCTGGTACTCCACGCTGGATTACAATTTCTCCATAAAAATTTACGTACCAGGAGGTTACATTGAAAGCTGCAGTTTGTTATGAATTTGGCAAACCTCTGGTGGTCGAGGAGGTAGATATAGAACCGCCGCGTAAAGGCGAAGTGAAAGTGCGTATGGCTGCAACGGCTGTCTGCCATAGTGATATCCATGTTATCAGGGGTGACATTCCTTTGCCTTTACCTTTCATAGCTGGCCATGAATCGGCAGGTTATATAGAAGAGGTTGGTGAAGGTGTTACCTCGGTGAAACTCGGCGACCCCGTTGTAGCGTCGCTTCTGGCATCCTGCGGGAAGTGCCTGTATTGCCGGACGGGGCGGTCCCATATGTGCGAGGCTCAATGGTATCGAGACAAGGAAAGCCCTTTTCGGAGCAAAGAGGGGAAATCTCTGCTACAAATGACCAAGATAGGTAGCTTCGGCGAGTACACTATTCTTCATGAGTCCCAGGTAGTAAAAATTCCTGAGGATATGCCTCATGATAGGGCATCCCTTCTCGCCTGCGGTGTTATTACGGGATTCGGAGCCGTGGTCAACCGAGCGAAAGTTGAGGTGATGAGCAGTTGTGTTATCGTCGGCACGGGTGGTGTCGGACTCAATTCGGTGCAGGGAGCGGCTCTATCGGGTGCCTATCCGGTTATCGCGGTGGATATGTTGGACACCAAGCTGGAGGCAGCCAGGGCTTTCGGCGCGACGCACACCGTGAACGCCGGGAGCGATGATGCTATTGATGCCGTCAAAAAAATAACGGGTGGGCGGGGGGCCGATTATGTATTCGTGACGGTTGGCAGTATCGCTGCCATACGCCAGGGTTTTCTGATGTCGGCGCCCCGCGGCATGACGGTTATGGTCGGGCTACCGTCGATAAAGGAGACCATGAGTTTCTCACCGTTTGAGTTCATTAAAGATGAGCGGGTGCTTACGGGCAGCTATATGGGGACTACCCAGTTGCAGTTGGAGATTCCCAAACTGGTGGCGCTTTATCAGAACGGAATTCTCAAACTGGATGAACTGATTACCGGAAGGTATTCTCTGGAACAGATTAACGAGGCAATAGAGTCTGTGGAAAGGGGAGAAGCACTCCGCAACGTCATAATATTCTAGTATTTGAGTTTGCCCCTGACATTCAGTTTACCCGGTAACTGTTATAATTTCAGGCACCAGTCTGGTTACTGTCTTATCCCTTGACGTCTTTAGCCTTATATAATTTGCACATGAGTGCTGTAAGGTCCGGCGAGCCGAACATGGGGTCGCAGTGTTCGTTGGAGGTGAGAATGTTGGGATTGGATATTAAAAGACCGTGAAGCGGCCCGGGCTCCTCGGGGTATATGCAGTTGGCGGTAGCCATGACAACCCTCGGGTCGATACCGGGGAACAGCCTTGCCTTTTGCCTTATTCTACCTCGCGGGGTCTCAATCCAGGTCCAATCGCCATCATTGATACCCAGTTTCCTGGCCGTCTCAGGATTTATCTGGACGATGGGGTCTTTCTGGAAGCTCCTCAGCCAGGGAATATTACGGTACTGGGATAAAAAATAGAAAGGCTGGCGATAGCCTGTCGTCAGGACGAGGGGGTATTCCTTGGCCAGTTTTGGTGTGGAATAGGGGCTTTCGCCCGGCTCCTGGAAATAGGGCAGAGGGTCATATCCCATACTTTCCAGTACGGTTGAAAAGAGTTCAAGCTTGCCGGTCGGCGTGGGAAAACCGCCGCCTTTTCTCCAGTAATCGGTCTTGTACTTATAATATGTCTGGTCTTTACCCGTTCTGGCCAGAACGCCCTTCTGGCTGAACTCCTTCCATGTCAGGTTGGCCTTGCGTAACTGGTAGTCCAGCATCTTCTCTACGTTTTCAAACCAGTACTGGGGGGCGACTCTTTTACCCAACTCGTTAAATATCTTGTTATCCGCCCAGGCTTCACCTGGCGGCTCCACCACTTTATTGTGAGCTTCTATCATGAAACGCGGATGCATGTTATAAATATCGTCTATCTCCAGCCAGTGGGCGGCCGGCAGCACGATATCGGAATGCTCGGCCATCGGCCCCATAAACTGGTCGGCGTGCGCCAGAAACTCCAGATTCGCCAGCGCCTGAATTACCTCTCTGGTATTTGCCAGGTGGACTATCTGCTGCCCGCCAACGCTGAACCATACCTTGACCACCGAATTATTATTGAGCAATTGCTTGATGACGGTATCGGAGTGGGCGGTACGGGCAGCTCCCAGCTTGTGGACATCACTGCCGACAATCCCTTTTCGCATGTCGTCCGTTATCGGGATTTCATTGAAAAAGTCCTCCAGCTGCCCTGTATCCGGGGGAATCCAGCTTATCATGCTGCCGGGTCTTTCGATGTTACCGGTTATGCCCAGCAGACATATGATAGCCCTTATGGTCTGGCCGCAGTTTGCCTGCCGCTCCAGGGAGCTGCCGACCTGAATGCATCCGGGCGTGTCGACGGCAAAAAGCCGGGCGGCCTTGATGATATCCTCGGCTGGAACCCAGGTAATTTTGGCAACCCGTTCGGGGGTGTACTCCTGAACTCTTTCCTTTAGCTTATCGAAGCCGTAGGTCCAGTTAGCCACGAAGTCCTTATCATAGATTCCTTCGTTTATGATGACATTAATCATACCAAGCGCCAGGGCGGCGTCGGCACCGGGTCTGACTTGCAGCCATAACGTAGCCCTGGACGAGAGGGCGGTTTCTCTGGGGTCAATCATAATCAGGTTCTTGACATGCCTCAGGGAGTTCATATACCATACCGCCATCTCGCCGTCGGCGCTGCTTATTTCCAGTTGCTTCGCCCAGGATATCTGTGTTTTGGGAAATTCACCTCCCCAGCCGTGGTAATCACAGTAAAGCCTGCCGTAACCGGTGACCAGCCCGTATAAGCCAAGTCGCGGACTGTGGCAGATATAGCCGGGCGTTATGATGTTGGCGGTGCCTATGGAACGGGCCAGCCGGTGAGTATATCTATTGTATCCCCTGCCTGTCCCCTGAGATATGGCTATGGAAGATGCCCCGTTTTTCTCAATAGACTCCTTCATCTTCCCGGCGATGGTGTCCAGGGCTTCATCCCAGCTTATTCTCTGCCACTTGCCTTCGCCACGCTGGCCGGCCCTTTTCAGGGGATATTTAAGGCGGTCTGGATGGTTAATATGCTGGATGCTGGACAGTCCTTTAGAACACATGGTGCCCAGAGTTGGGGTCTCTGGATTGCCCTCAATGTGGGTAATTGCTCCATCCTCGACGGTAACAAGGACGCCGCAACCGCCATGGCAGCTTTTACAGGTCGTATTTATTATCTTTTTCTCGCCCATAATTCAATGATGTACCATATTAATATATAGTGTGTAAGTCTGGTGTCTTACAGTCCGGGAGCCAGCCTATTTTAAGCGGATGGATAACTCGCCACGGCGACCAGCGGACTATAGGCGCCGGCCTTCAGCACGCAATACCTCAGGGCCAGGCCGCCGATAACTTCACAGCCTACACCTGTGACCAGCAATACTGCTGAAACTTCCCTGATAAAATAGCTGGAAAAGGCTATAGCCAGTGGTACAATAATGCCCAGTATCACTATACCTATCCAGAAGATGGGAGCGCCGCTGCCCCGTATCTGCTCCATGACTGATTGCTTGCCCGTTGTCTCCCGATTTGCCGCTCCCCAGAGGTATATGGCTATGAGAAAGGCGTTGACAATGATTAGCCAGCGGCTCCCGGCCTCGGCGACGGTAATATTGACGTGTCCGCCGTTCAGGGCGATGATTACAGACAAACCGAATCCGCCCAGGATGCCGCATAAAACAAACAGTAAAGGCAGCAGCGAAGAGTTCCAGAAAGGCACGGCCTTGACGGTATTCAGGACGAATCCTGTGTATATCGCTATAGCCAGAGCCGTTATCCCGGCTAAAACCTTGAATGCAATCTCACCGGCGGTTCCTGGCAACCAGAAAGAGAGTATAAGCTGTATAGCCCCGAAGACAATAAACAGCGTGACGAATATGAAGCCCCTGGCTAGCCAGGAAGACTGCGGTCGGGAGACGATTCTCCAGAACCGCTGAGGTTTGCCCAGATAGAGAAGGTGGGCGCCGCCCTTGAGCACGGCTATGATGAGCCAGCTTATGAACATGCCCCAAAGGCTGTTAAAATACAGCGATACTAAATACAGTCCGCCGCCGAGTCCGCCAGCATAGAAGGCAATCCACAGGATTAGACCTCTGCGGTCAATCCACTCCGTCTGCCGGGTATATTGTATCATCCATTCGTGTGTTTCCAATTTATCTCACCGCTCCAGTCGGGGCAGGTTCTCTTACGCTTTCCTGCTCTGTTTCTTGGGTATATAAAGCCCCTATTTTCCCATCGATAAAATATATGGACGGGTCAGTGCCGTATTCCGGATGAAGCTGGAAACCGTTTCTTTGGCGTATCAGCCGTGATACTTCACTATCCGGGTCATCCAGGTCACCGAAAGTCAGCGCCCGGGCCGGGCATGTGTTAACGCAGGCGGGAGTAGCTTCACGGTCAATACCCGGCTTTAACCCTTTGGCGAGTCCGGCATCAATCCTCTCCATGCAGAAGTTGCACTTCTCGGTGGTTCCGATTTGATGGGCGTATAATTTCTTGCCTGCCTTCTCGAAGTCGGTCAGGCCGTTACCGGGGAAAAAGCCCTTGTCCTTGTCTTTGGAAAGGAAAGTCCTGTTCTGGTAGGGGCAGGCAATGACGCAGTATCGGCAGCCGACACACATGTCTTGGTCAACCCAGACTATCCCGTCTTCACGCTTTTGGGTCGCCCCCGTGGGGCATACCTCTACGCATGGCGCCTCCCGGCACTGGTTGCAGCGCACCGAGTATGTGGATACGGTAGGGTTGTCCCCGCCCGTTTCCAGCGCCATCAGCCTTGGCCAGGACATGCCCATGGGGAGGAAATGCTCAATTCTACAGGCGGCTATGCAGGCATAGCACCTGATGCATCTGGTTAAATCTACGACCATTCCCCATCTCATAATTTGTGCCTCTTATATAGAATATCACATTGCAAAATAAATGTCAATATCTATAACGAAAACGTAGTAAGTATATCATTATATTATGCAATAGAGTTGTCATATTGTTATAATGATATGTATAACGTAAATCACATTGTGACTTAAGTTACAATGTTTTATATATCACTATTCTAGGTAAGGAGATGGGGATAAAGGGGGTGAGGTTAAGCTGATGAAACAAACAGAGACGAACAGAAGCATAGCTAGAGGGATTGACAAGATATGACTTAATGGTATAATGATAATACATAAAAAGGAACGCTGGTTCCAAGAAACGGAACGTCATTATATATGGACACAAATCCACCGGCAGTAAAGTCTATCAGTCGTGCCGCCAGTATTCTTTTTTGTCTGAGTGATGGTACCAGCACGCTTACAGATATTGCCAGTTGCTGCCATCTTAGTAAATCAACTGTGCATAGATTGCTCAAGGCGCTCGAGGAGTCCCATCTGGCGACGCAGGACCCGCTGAATCATAGATATTACCTCGGGCCTATGCTTACGGGACTTATATTGAGCCCGCAGATTACTCATGGCTATCTGATTATGTGTGCCGTTGAGGAGATGAAGCGACTCTCGGACGTTGCCGAAGATACTGTAGCCCTGGATGCAATGATAGCGATTAAGCCTGTGCCGTTATATGAAATACCCAGCAAACAGGACCTTAGAGTTAGTGAAGATGGTAAAAGACTTGGGCCATTATTTGCCGGAGCACGGGCCAAGGTAATGTTTTCACAGCTCAGCGATGAAGAACTAAAAATAGCTTTGAATAACATTAATATCGCCCCTGTCACGAAGAAAACGGTAACTGATAAGAATGTATTAATGGAGCAGATGCATGACATCAGGAAGCAGGGATATGCCGTTGCTTATGGTGAAAGAATCGACGGGGCGATTTGCATAGCTGCTCCGGTTAATAAATACGTCTGCCCGGTTGCTTTGAGTGTCATAGGACCTGAGGGCCGTATAAAACCGAGAATCAACAACATCGTTAAAGAGCTGAAGGCGAGCGCCGGCCGTATTTCAGATAGTATTGCCGAAGTATTTAAGAAAGAGTAAAAATAATAATCACTGGTAACACTTCTGAGTTACTCTGGTAATGCATATGATGTTTCCTGTATCATAGCGTTAGAAATCCATTCTGCAATATCATTAATTAATGTCCCGGCATATACGGTGGGTTCTATATTATAATAGGTAGTTGGATATTATGCGACTCGTTTGTTGAGGAAAGGATTACGAATTGGCAACTGAAAAGGGGGGCTATTCGTTCCGGTGTATGAGGTGTCTGGGGGGCAGGATATCCGTGCCTCTTGGAGATACTGAAGCATGGTGCCCTCACTGCGGTCAGGGATGGCGTATTACCTGGGTAACCCCCGAAGTGGCTAAAATAAGGGGAAGAATCATTAAAGCAGGAGAAAGCAATGGAACGGCTGGCAATCGTTGACCTTTCTACCGAGCAGGTGGAGTGCCGTGATATACCGGAAGAGATACAGAGAATGTATCTTGGCGGGGAGGGGCTAAATGCCTATCTGCTGTATAATCATCTGGCCCCGGGTGTTGACCCGCTTAGTCCTGAAAATGTCCTGATATTCGGGGCTGGTCTGTTGTCTGGATATGATGTTTCCACGTCAAGATTTGAGGTCACCGCAAAATCGGTGGAGGGAGAAGGGGGCTTTGGAACCAGTAACGCGGGCGGCCACTGGGCTGCAGAGCTTAAATTCGCCGGATTTCAGCATCTGCTGATTAAGGGTAAAGCATCCCGTCCCACTTATCTCTGGATACATGACGGCGAAATTGAGTTTCGTGATGCTTCTTTTCTGTGGGGACGTGATACCTACGAGTGCCAGGAGTTGATACAGGATGACCTTGGTGATAAGCATGTACAGATAGCCAAGATTGGTCAGGCAGGAGAAAACCTGGTGCGTTTTGCCAATGTCATGCATGGATTGAAGCGGGCCGCCGGCCGGACCGGCATGGGCTGTATTATGGGTTCGAAGCTGCTCAAGGCGATAGCTGTCAGGGGGAAGCAAGGCCTGAAGCCAAACGACCCGGAGAGGTTATTAGAAGTATATACCAACCATTATCGACAGATAACTTCCACTAAAATTTATCCCGTTATTTCACGGTATGGCACACTCACCATTTTTTCCGTGCAGAATCAGAGCGGGATGATTTCGGTCAAGAATAATCAGTATAACTACTTCGAGGAAGCCGAAGGGCATCTGGATGATGAAATATTTGAAGAGCAGTACAAGACGAAGACTCTTGCCTGCTTTGGCTGTCCGTTGCGGTGCAGCCACCGCTACCGGATAAACTCAGGTCCTTACGCGGGGGTCTGGGGAGAGGGGCCTGAATTTTATATGATGGCCGGGTTCGGACCGGCCGTCGGTAATGCCGATTGGGATTGTATCCTGGCAGCCAATACGTTGGTTAACCGTTATGGTCTGGATGTAGGTTCATCCAGCGGCTACATCGCCTGGCTGATGGAACTGTGGCAGAGGGGGATTATTAATGAAAAGGACACCGGCGGCCTGGTACTGGAATGGGGCAACAAGGACGCAATACTATCCCTTCTCCACCAGATGGCCCGGAACGAAGGCTTTGGAGGTATGATAGGACAGCAGGCATCAAAGATGGGGGAAATAATCGGGAAGGGCTCTGACCGTTATCTGTACACGCAGCGGGGGATGATGCATGAAAGCCCCGAGAATACGCGTGCCTCCCGGGCGACAACGCTGGCGGCAGCTACGACCAGCCGGGGTAGTGACCATTTGAAGGGCAGGTGCGCCCTGGAATTTTTCGCCATGCCTCCCGAAGTGCTGGCAAAGATATACGGGCGGCCCATCGCCTCGGACTTCAGGTCGTGGGACGGCAAGCCCTGGATGGCTGCCTGGACACAGCATTTTACCACCATTGCCGATTCCCTCGGCTACTGCAAATTTGCTACCATTTGGCCTGGCTCTACTCATAATCTGAAGTATGAGCAATTCTGTGAAACAATTAACGCTGTCAAAGGATGGGATGTAACGCCCGCGGAGCTGATGGAGACCGGGGAAAGAATCTGGAATCTTGAGAGAATGTTCATACAGCGCGAGACCGGCGTCCTTAGGGAAGGGGACATACCACCTTCTGTATATTTCCAGCCGCAGCCGTTAGAACCCAATAAAGGAGAAAAGCTCGACCGTGATGAGTATGACAGGGCGCTCGATGAATACTATGCATTACGTGGCTGGACCAGTGAGGGTGCCCCGACCTCAGAGACGCTGGCGAGGTTGAAGTTAGAAAGGGAACCATCACATCTAATATAAACCAGAGAAGGGATTTACCTGTGGAACAGAAGACATTTTTTATACGGGCTGAGTTTTGTACGGGCTGTGGAATCTGCCAGCTGGCCTGCTCACTGGTCAAGGAAAAAGAGGCCAACCCGGCCAAGGCCAGGATATTCATTGAGAGAGTGGTGATGGACGGCCTTATGATTCCCCATATTTGTTTAAATTGTCGGAAGCCATCATGTATCGAAGCATGCCGTCGAGGCGCTATTACAAAGGATGCGCAGACGGGGTGGGTAACGATAGATAAAGAGAAGTGCAATAACTGTATGCTCTGTGTATCCGCCTGTCCCTTCTCGGCCATAGTCGTCACGCCGGAACGCGAGGTGCTTCTCTGCGATGTCTGTGGAGGGAATCCGAAATGTGCGGAGATGTGCCCGACGGGAGCTATTCAATTTGCTGACCGCGCTAAGGGAGTCGCCGGTTCGACCGATAAAGCGGCGGTGAATATTTTCCAGACTTAGTGGCGGGCGGTTGTCATAAGGAGTGATATGACCGGTAAGGAAGCAGTAGTAACGACCCGGGCCGGTAAAATCGAGGGCAGCTATGAGAATGGCATTTACATTTTCAAAGGGATTCCCTTCGCCGAGCCGCCGGTCGGGGAGCTGCGCTGGCTTCCACCTCAGCCGGTAAAGCCATGGGACGGCGTGCGCACGGCGAAAGAATACGGCGCGGCTGCCCCTCAAAACCCCATGCCCGTCAGTCCTCCGGGAGCCGATACCGAAGTGGGGCGGCAGGATGAAAGCTGCCTTTTCCTGAACGTCTGGACGCCCGGTCTGGACGATGCCCGTCGGCCGGTGATGGTCTGGATACATGGCGGCGCTTTTATCATCGGTTCTGGTATGGAACCGAGCTCGCACGGGGGTAACCTCGCGGCGAATGGTGATGTTGTCGTCGTCAGCATTAACCACCGTCTGGGGCCTCTGGGTTTTATGAACCTGAAAGAAATAACTGGTGGTAAAATACCGGCCACCGGCAATGAAGGCCTGCTTGACCAGGTAGCTGCTCTGGAATGGGTGCGGGATAACATTAAAGCCTTCGGCGGTGACCCGGATAATGTCACCGCCTTCGGTTTTTCCGCCGGTGGGATGAGTATCGGCTGCTTGATGGGTATGCCGGCGGCGCGCGGTAAGTTCCACAAGGGTATTAACCAGAGCGGTGCCGCCAACACGGTGAGTTCGCTGGACAACGCCGTCAAAATGTCGGAACATTACCTTCAAGTACTTGGCCTGAGCGGCCGTGATGTCGAGCCTTTGCGGGCGCTCACGTACAAGAAGCTGCTCGTTGGACTGATGCATCTGGGAATGAAGTTGCGTGAGACCGAGCACGTTATAACGCCTTTTCAGCCTGTCGTCGATGGCGAAGTTATTCCCGAACTGCCCATAGAGGCCATTAAAAAGGGTTCGGCCAGGAACGTCATAACCCTGGCGGGCACCTCTTTGGAGGAATGGAAGGGTCTCAGCGTGGGAGAACCCGGCATAAGGGACATTGATGAGGCTCCCTTGCTTGCACGCCTGGAGCGCTTGCTGCCCCCCGAGGACGTAACGGGAGTGATAAATGGTTACCGTGATGCCCGCCGGAAACGCGGCGTGCCTGCCGGACCGTTTGAAATTCTGTCTGCCATACAGACCGACCTCATGTTCCGTATGCCGACGATTAACCTGGTCGAAGCGCAGCGTGACAACGGCCAGCCTGCTTACAACTATATCTTTACCTATGAGTCCCCCCTGGATGGGGGGATGTACGGCGCCTGTCACGGGCTGGACCGTCGTTTTATCTTCGGCACTTATGACGACCCTGCCTGCGGCACCGGTCCCGTCGTCGAAAAGCTTTCGCGGTGCATACAGGATGCCTGGCTGGCCTTTGCCCGTACCGGCGACCCCTCCTGCGAGAGTATTGGCAGGTGGCCGGTTTACGGGAAAGAACGTATGACGATGCTTCTGGATAAAGACTGCCGTGTGGAAGCGGCGCCCTACGAGGATGAACGCCGTATCTGGGATGCGGTTGATATCACATTCACCAAGCCGATATAAAAACCGGTCGGGTAGCTACTTCCCGGCGGTTATGTAATGGCTGGCTTCTGATGCTGCGTTGGGGTCAAAGGTCTTCTTTAGTTGCCTCAGCCACTTTGTATAGTTGGACGCAGTTGGACCGTACATGTCGTGAATCGGGTCGCTCCAGACATGGTGCGGCACGCCGAAATGTCCCTCGACAGCGGTTCTGTTGGCCGCCATGTATACCTCGAAATTGGCCTGCACGGAAGCCGGGTTGCTCGGGAAATAGCGGATGAGCATCTCTCCGTGCCCGCAGTGACCGTGCTCAATAAGCTGTACGAAGGGGTCGGTACCGTCGGCCAGAAGTGCGTCTTTCTTGATGAAATCCGCCTTGACTTTTGATGCCTGCCCGATGTATTTGCTCATGAGGTTGAATACATCGGTGCCGCCCACCTCTCCCCCGAAGACTCCTGTAGCCCGGCATGTCTCCCGGATAGAGCCGGTGACCCTTATGAATCGGTACAGGAAACCACCGGCGTTTTCGGGGTCTTCAACCGGCTCAAGCGATTTACCGCCGGTTTCCTCAATAATTTGTTCCAGTGTCTGCTTTTTAAACTCGAAGTCGTTCGGGGAATTGCCGGCTATTATAATCATAAAGCCCGGCCCCTGTACCAGATCGGTATATTGCTTCAGATATTCATGGTCTTCATCGTTGTTCGTGGCTATATTTGCCGACATCATGGCAGGATTGAAACCCATCAATATGAAAGCTATTTCGCTTTCACCGACTTTTCTGACCGCTTCTGTCAATAACTCCTGTGATTTGAATGAGAAGTAGCGTACCATGAAACCCTCTGGAATATAGCTTGGTTGATATTTCGGTGATACGCCTTCAATGGGGAAAATCGGTGGCCCCGGCCAGTGATAGACCTTTTGTGCTGCCCTGGTGTATACGCCGAGACCTCCCAGTGGCATCGTGTTTCCGCGTATGATACCCCGCAGTGAGGGGCCGGGCCCATCGCCGCAGAACCACTCATTCAGCACCCCCAGCGAACCCGTTCTTACTATTTCCCCGTCCGGCGTTACCCATTCCAGAGCCAGCTGATTTCGCTCACCGAAGCTGCCGCTGACGCTTAAATGTCCGAGGTTGGAATGTGCCGCCAGGGGCAGTGCCGAACAGTTACTGCCGGCCCCGGTAATATTGCAGTTCAGGCCCCTTTTCATCAGCTCAGCCTGAAGCTGGGCGTAAATGACATATGGTTCAACTACCGCGTACATGTTCTTCTCATTGATTTCTATGATGCGGTTCATTCTACGCAGGTCCAGTTTTATCACGCTTGGTCCGGCAGGGTCGCAATACGGCCCCCAGCCTGTGCTGGACGCTTTGAACTGTATACCGCATTTGTTGCAGAGCTTCACTATTGCCTGCACTTCCGCAGTGTCTTTCGGGAGAGTTACCGCTTCGAACCTGGGCACGAATTTCTCCAGTCCCGCGACGAGCCCTGACCGCCAGGCATATGAGTCCAGTATTGCCGGGGCATCAGATATATTATCCGGTCCCACAATGTCTTCCAGCGCCCTGTAAATATCTTTAGCTAGAGTCATATTTCCCACTCTCCTTTATGTCGCTTTGCTTAGCAGTTGAAAAGCCATACGCCTTAATACCTATAATATACGCTATTATTTTAAATATTGCCAAGGCCAAGTTCATCCAGTTTCTGTGGGGATGGAATGCCCTCTTCTGACCATCCCCTGAGTTCGTAGTAGCGGTCGAGGAACTCGTCCTGGTTTCTAACTATTTGTCCATCCCCCGGGGCTCCCCGGGTGATTAAAGGCTCGGTTCGTATCCGCTGCGGCAGCGTGTCCTGCTGGCGATTGAAGCCCTCACGAACGTTAAACATCCTTTCAAGGTTAGTTATACGCTCTCCGACACGCCGCAGGTGGTTATTATCTGTATACTGGTCGATACCTCTGGCTGCGGACAGCATCTTGCCGAAAAGGTCGGCGACCCATCCCCAGCCACCGGCGAAGCCGCAGATAATGCCTGTCTCTTTCCAGGCGGTCTCGTCCTGATTGTAAATAACTACGTCTGCGTTTTCGACCTCGGCGAATCGGTCCGTCGGTCTCGGCTCGATAGCTCCCCAGATATCCTGGGCGGCATAGCCGTAGCAGTGGCTGGCCCCTATGGCGGATGTTGCGTAGTTGAAGCCCATAGATTTGGCGCCTCTGGGTTCGTAAGCGGGTAGTTCCAGTCCCTTCACGTGGATGGCATAGGCTTCGGCTCCTTTACCGATGACACCTGCCGCCCGCATTGTTCCCTCGGCCAGTATGTTGCCGATGCCCTCCCGGGCTGCAATCTTCTTAATCAGGGCTATCATGGCTTCATGGTTCCCGTACGTAAGCTCCAGACCATCGGTGTCTTTTTTAGTCAGTATACCATTCTCATATAGCTCGTAGGCAAAGCCGATAGTATTGCCGGTGGAAATGGTATCCATTCCATAATCATCGCACAGCTGGTCAGCGGCGATGGTGGCTTCAATACTGGTACTTTCAATCGGTCCGGTAAACGCCCAGATGGTCTCGTATTCCGGTCCTTCACTGTGGGCGCCGTTATACAGGCCGTATGTAACCGTGTGTACTTTACCGCAGCGTGCCGGGCATGAATAACAGCCGATATCACCCGTCCTCAATTTACGATATTCCTCGCCGATTATTTTTTCCCGACCGTCCAGTCGACCGTAGCGGAAGTTTCTTACCGGGTAAATCCCGATTTCATTGGTAAAGTCCTGAGTGCTGGTAGTACCCCACTCTTTATGGTTCTGAAAGCCCTTGTTACCTGTTACCAGGTTCACCTGTTCTTTAACCAGTTGATTGTATGCCTGTGGGTTATAGAGCTGTATGTTATGCTGTGCGTTGATAACTATCGCCTTAAGGTTCTTGGAGCCCATCACAGCGCCGGTGCCGCAGCGGCCAGCCGACCTGCGGTCGCTGAAAATACCGGCATATTTCACCAATCTCTCACCCGCCGGGCCGATGCACACAGTTCGGGTAGACTTGCCATAAAGCTGGCTCAACCGTTTTTGAGTTTCCCTTGTGTCTTTCCCCTACAGCTCGCTGGCGTCATGAATGCGGCAGCTGTCCCCGGTTATATGTATGTATACGGGTTTTTCCGCTTTACCCTCGATAATAATGAATTCATATCCGGCAAACTTCAGCCAGGCACCGAAGTCCGCCCCGCCGACGGAACGGGCGAAGGCGCCGGTTAACGGACTTTTAGTGACAACCATCCACCGGGAAACAGCCAGGGCTGAAGTGCCAGCCAATGGGCCGTTGAGAAATATAAGTTTATTTTGCTCACCTAAGGGGTCAACATCGGGAGTCGATTCCCGGTAGAGGTACCTGATACCGTAGCCCCTACCACCGATGAAGTCTGTCGCCACCTGCTCATCAACGGACTCGGTTGCTGTCTCACTATTGGAAAGATTTATCCTGAGAAATTTACCAGTATTTACCGTCATACTTGCCTCACCTGAAAGGTATCTTTAATAAATATATCACCTTTGCATATATACGGTCTAGATTCATATTGATTTAAAAATGGTATGAGGAGTAAAATCAGGTTCGGTATCCACCTGTTGTTAGAATGATTATATAAGGAGGCATTTGCCATGAAAGTTCTGGGTATTGTCTGCAGTCCGCGAAAAGGGGGAAATATAGTTTACATAAACGGATGTAATGAAAACACATCCATTAACAGAGGCCGTACCAGGCTACAAGAAACTGTCGCCGTAGTTTGCAGATAATATTGTTTACTTCATATCGAGGGCTGATACAATCTGGGGTAATCCTCCGGCTACACACAGGGTCTGGCACGTAACAAAAGCTCCGAGTTCAGATGCCAGGAACAGGGCAGCCCCGGCCATATCCTCCGGAGTACCTACCCTCTGCATAGGTGTCTTCGTGCCCAGGCCTTGATTGAAAAAGGCATCTTTCTCCGTATCGGACATTGAACCGGTCATCCGCTCGTAAAATGACGTGCGTATAGGACCCGGCAGAATAGCGTTTACGTTTATATTAAGGGGGGCCAGTTCCTTACCCAGGTCATAGGTGAATCCTATAATACCGGCTTTAGCGGTATTGTAATGAATCTCGTGGGCGGGCGGCTGGATGGCTCCGATGGAAGAAATACCGATAATCTTGCCGTATTTCTGTTTTTTCATATGAGGCACAACATATTTGCAGAAAAGGAAGTGACTTTTCAGGTTTAAGGCCAGAATTTTATCCCACTCTTCTTCAGTTATATCTTCAATTGGCTTATGAGGAGCTATCGCCCCGGCGTTATTTATCAGTATATCAATCTTTCCATATTTGCTGATGACTTTGTCCACGGCTTCGCGAACCTGATTACCGTCGGTAACATCGCATTTGATGGCCAGTCCTTCTTTCCCTTTCTTGGATACTTCGGCAATGGTATCGTTTGCCTCCTTTATGCTGATGTCAGCAATAGCGACGGAACAGCCTTCCTCCGCGAATTTAAGGGCCATGCCTTTTCCCATTCCCTTGGCACCACCGGTGATAATAGCTACTCTATTTTCAAGTAACAATTCCTCTCCTCCTTCTAATAAAATCTAAAAATGTATTATGTCCGAAAGGGCGTATTACTGCTTGGTGGTCTATATAATTATATAGAAAATGACTGTGAGATACAATGTCGGTAGTGTTCGGTGTACCGCCAGCCAAATACGCTATTGCTTAATCCGGGGTATCTCCCACCCTTTTGTATTGACCCGTCAGTGCCAGGTCCACGAACAGAACGGGTTTATTTATTTTAGCGAAATTCAACGGACCGTGTTTTAGCCCCGCCGGGATATATAAGGCTGTAGGCACTTTGATTACGTGCTTTTCGCCTTCTTCACCTAATGAAATCTCGACTTCAGCGTCGAAGTCCCTGGCGTCCTCCGGGTTCGACGAGAAAAAGTGAAGGCACTGATTGAATTCATGTTGGTGAGGCTGGGTTATCATCAGGCGGGGTGTCGTGATAAAAAAGCAGTCCAGTGAGTAATTATGTCCACCGGACCACTCCAGATGTCTGGTAGTCGTAAGGAAGACGCCCTCTGTTACGGGACTTGGTTTGATGCAATCTGTTGTAAAGTACTTACCGTATTTTGTCTCAGCCATTTTTTCTCCTTTTCTTTGTGTTATTCAAATAGACTTGATACGCGGAGGTCTCTTAACCGTATACCAGTATGTATCCCAACCGACATCCTTGAGCGGTATCAGTCTCCGAAAGCCCCTTTTGGTCTCGGCTTCTTCTGATACTTCTGTAAAATGCTTGATAATGTCCTTATTGATAATCCTGACGATAGGCTCCCAGTCGAACTCTATAGCCCCCTGCGGGCAGATTTGCTCGCAGTATGAGCATCTGTCACATGTTTCTTTTAAAATCGGCGGAGATAAAGACATGTCTATACTGTGAGTCGGGCAGTTGTCCATGCAAAGTGTGCATTTGGGATAAAGGCATTTCTCTTTATTGATTGTGTATTCAAAAGCCCGGATACCTAAAAGCTCTTGTTGCTCCGCCGTCCTCCGTATGCCTCGCGGCGGTCCCGGGTACAACTTGTCGTATTCTCTTCCCTGCGGTAATACCGGAACGAGATGGCTCTCACCGGCGTATACTGACCGGCTGCGCTCTACCATTTCCCGGCCGAAACTATTCGCCAACTTAAGGTCGATTTCATCGGGGTGTCCATCGGTAAAATACGGTTTGGGCTTCTCCGGCAGAAAGACGCTGCCATACCAGTTATTCCAGCCGATAACTATTAGACCCCTCTGTGTCATCAGGGGTACTACCCTCGCCAGGAAGCGACCCGGGAAAAGGCCGTGAGTGCAGAAAGCAAAGCCGTGTTTCCCCTCCAGGGAATTCATGTAAAATTCTATAAACTCCATTACATTGGCCGGCTCTCTCCTGTGCCATACCGGGGCGCCCAGTCCGATTAAATCGTACTTAATCAAATCTTTAGATTCTATATCCTGGAGGCGGGCGATATCGCACTGCTCCGATAGCTCGCTCATGCCGGTGTGGATTGCCTGGGCAATCTTCCTGGTATTGCCTGTCTGTGAATAATAAATAACGATGCTTCTCATATAATCTTCCGCAGGTGGTCTGTTACTAAGGAATCATCTCGGGAAGACCCGGCAAAGCGGTTGTCATCCATCTGGTGCCATCTTTGCCGATATGGTACATGTCCCCTATCATCACAAACGGCGGTTTTCCGCCTTTGCCCCGTATCATGGGGTGTACCGCGTAAACCTCGTCCGTCAGGATTGTCCATTCCATGTAATCGCGCTCATGCGGACCTGCCGTGATATACGGCGCATCGCCATAAGAAAGCCCCAGGCCATGACCCAGCTTGTCGCACTCGAAACCCCATTCATCAACCAGGTCTTCAATTTTTTTGCCGGTCTCCGTTATCTCGAGTCCGGGTCTGAACTCCTGCACTATCATCTTCCTCATTTCATCGCACAGCGCGAACAACTTCTTGTAAACGCCTCTGGGCTCTTCCCACCAGTAAGCGCGTATCATTTGAGCGCCGTATCCCAGCTTTCTGGTAAATTCAGGGGAAAACGTTATGGGATTTGGCTTTTCTATAACCGTCGGCCCTGGGAAAGAGGGGTAGGCCAGTTCCGGACGACTGTGGATTAAAATAATCCTGTCGCCCACGCCGTGAGCTTCCAGCACATCGTTGGCTTTGCCGGCTGCCTCCTCCTCGGTCAGGCCCGGCTTCAAGTTGGCCAGAAAGGCGTAATGAGCCATGTCAGAAATCTGCATGGCCTTCTCTATCAGAGCCATCTCCTCGGCGCTCTTGGGACCACGTATCTCGCCGAACAACCTGTGCGCCTCCACGAGTTGAACATCGGGACAGAGCTCGGAAAAGGTCTGGTATTCAAACACCGGCCAGAAGCGAAAGCTGTCAATGCCTACCTGGCTTTTCTGTAATTTAAGGCTGATGATATACTTGGCCGCATCTGCCGCCAGGTTCGCCGAGGAACGGATATTTTCCGCCGGCACCCAGCAGCCCTGTTCTACCAGCTGCTGACCCGTCATGCCGGTGTTGCTGGGAATTAGCAGAGCCGGCTCTCCATCGACCGGAAAAATCACCATATTCATCTTGCTGCCCCATACCCTTGTCAAATAGTGAACCGGTACGCCCAGCTGGGTTCCGCCGTAGACGATAATAGCCGACAGGCCGGCTCCCTTCAGCTTGGCTCTAAGCAATGACCAGCGGCGCTCTTTCTCTTTCAGGCTCAGCTCTGGTTTTGATTTCTGTTCCGGCATTTTCCCCATCCTTTCCGATTTACTGGTGTTGTATTCCTCACGTCACGCTTCTGATTGTAGTCTGAGTATTAAGAATCAATAAAGGATGTGATGAAAGCATGTCCATCTTTATGGCTGTAACTGATTGTACTCCTTCCGCCATGTCACAATCAATATTTTTGATTCTGCCAGTGTCAACAATATCTATCACGTTGATATTTGAGCTAATAAAAGAGCCGGTTGAGTTCTATAAAGCAGGCAGGTGGCGGTGTTGCAGTTTCATTGACCTGAGCCTGAATCGGTTGTAAAATGCTGGCGATTGTTGAATAATTGTACTGAAAGGAGTAGCAAATGTTATACGGATATATGGGAAAACTCTTGTTCGTGAATCTTTCCACGGGGGAGATTACGGAAGAAACACCCGACGATAGTTTCTACCGCGATTATATTGGAGGCTACGGCGTTGGCGCCAGAATTCTTTATGACCGCCAGAAAGGCGGCGTAGACCCTCTGGGACCGGAAAATATCTTCGGGCTGGTTACCGGTCCGCTTACCGGCAGTCCTGCCGTCGGGGGTGCCCGGTATCAGGCAATGGCCAAGTCGCCGCTCACCGGAGGGTGGGGAGATGCCAATTCCGGCGGGCACTTCGGTCCAACTCTCAAGTTTGCCGGCTATGACGGGGTGTTCTTTTCCGGTATCTCGGAAAAGCCGGTTTATCTTTTTCTTGATGATGGCAAAGCCGAATTGAGAGACGCCTCTCATCTCTGGGGAAAGGACATATATTTCACTGAAGATACGCTGCGGGACGAGCACGGTGCCGCCGCCAAGGTTGTAAGCATTGGTCCGGCCGGCGAAAAGCTTTCTCTCGTGGCCGGTATTATCACGCATAAAGGAGATGCCGCCGCGCGTTCGGGGCTGGGAGCGGTCATGGGCTCTAAAAAGCTCAAGGCAGTTGTTGCCCGGGGCAACAGGAAAGTACCCATTGCCGATATGGAGACGGCCAACAGGTTGAGAAAGGAACATATAGAGGATTTAAAGGAATTCATGGTGCACTTTCATGAGTATGGTACGGGTTCCCACGGGGACATGTCGGCCCACAGCGGCGATACTCCGGTCAATAATTGGGGCGGCATTGGCGTCATTGATATACCGGATGTCTCGGGTCTTAATAAGGACCATGTCATCGCCAACCTGGACAGGAGATTTGGCTGCTGGCGCTGCCCGGCCGCTTGCAAAGCCAGACTGAAAGCAGGGACGGGCGAATATAAGTACCCGGCGGGCACTCACCGGCTGGAATATGAGACGATAGGCGCTTTCGGGGCGAACTGCGGCAACACCAATGTGGAGTCGATAAACATGGCGAATTACCTCTGTAATGCTTATGGAATGGATACCATCTCCGCCGGCACCATCATCTCCTTTGCCATGGAGTGCTATGAGAACGGTATTATCACCAGGGCGGATACGGATGGAATTGAGCTCAACTGGGGTAATCACAAAGCCCTTGTCGCCATGGTCGAGAAGATGGTCAAGCGCGAGGGCTTTGGCGACGTCCTCGCCGACGGCGTAAAGCTCGCCGCCGAGCGGATTGGAAAAGGAGCCGAGCAATTTGCCGTGCATGCCGGTGGGCAGGAACTGGGCATGCACGACCCCAAGGTCGCCGGGCACCAGTTCGCCGGTATGCCATCGGCTGCCATGTACTGGATGAATTCTACCCCTGGTCGGCATACCCAGGCTTTTGGCCGACCCTCTTTCATAACTCACCTTAATAATGCCATGGGCACCTGCATGATAATATTCCTGTGGCCGTCGGCTCGTGGTCCTTACGTGCAGAGAATGATGACTGCTGTAACCGGATTGGACCGCTCTATGGAGGAATTGCTCAGGGCGGGCGAGAGGATTGGTTGTATGAGGCATGTCTTTAATCTTCGTGAAGGTCTCAATCCCCTGGAGCACTACATACATCCCAGGGTATATGGCGAACCCCCGCAGGAGGACGGCCCCCTCGCTGGCGTCACCATGGACATAAAGGAGGAGGCATGGTGGCACCTCGGCGCCCTGGATTGGGACCGCGTAACGACTATTCCCAGCAGAGATAAACTGCTGGAGCTGGGTCTGAATGATATAGCCGAGGAGCTCTGGCCGCCGGAAAAGATGCCCAGGATGGAACCTCCTGGCTAGTATAGCGAAGCGGCTCTGGCTTTGGTGGGTCAGGTTGAATGAAAATGGAGATATCCGGCTGTATTTAAACGTGTCATACATATGTACGGGCTGCCGCAGGAAATAACCACGCTTCGTGAGGTAGAGATTGAGCTGGAGGAGGGAGCGGGTATGTCAGACGTTTTTGCTGCCATGAAGGAAAAAATACCGGCCCTTCCAGGGCCGGTTATTCGTACCGGTGAAAACAGGCTGGAGCAATTTTACAAGTTCAATATCAACGGAAATTTCTACTACGACGGCATGGACTTTCAGCTCCACAGCGGCGACCGTATTGCGCTGCTTGTGCCGGTTACCGGCGGATGATTGGTTGGAAAATGAGGCACTGTACAGGAGGAGGTCTGCGGGAATAACTGCGTATCTATTTACATACTCACGTATCCAAAGTTAACATGAAAGCTACCTGATATCGCCCTGATAATGCCATTGGGTAAAAATAACATATGAAGTTTGCGCAGAGTTTAGCACGATTTTCAGGGTATGTCAATTTTTTAAACAGGGCAAATAGCCGTAATTTTATCGTCTGATAATGATGAGAAATTTTTATCAACAGGGAGATTCGGTGCAATTGACAGCCTTTAAAAATGGTGGTAAACTCTGCGAAATTCCTGTAAAATTGCTTTGTACGCTTTTCTTCATGGTTTGAAGTGGGTGGGCTTCTCATACAGTATTGAGGAAGAAGGTGTTAGCGACAGGGCTCCCGTTTAGATAAATCTGTTGATTCAAACACGGTCAGGAAAGGAGTATACCCGATGGCAGACAAGACGGGCGCTGTATATGAAACGCTCAGTCCCTGGGCGGAAGCTGACCCTGTTCCATGCGAGCCATCGCGACGCAGTCGGGAGGCGAGGCAATCTCTATGATGATTTATAACATAGTTAGTCGGGACTAATAGTGTGGGAGGACTGAGTATGGAGTTTGAAGGAAAAATAGCTCTTATTACCGGGGCGGGCGGTAGTGGTAGTGGCCAGGGAAGGGTTTTTGCCCTCGCTTTTGCCGCCGAAGGAGCCGATGTGGCGGTTAATGATATTGACCTGGCGAAAGCGGAAGCGACGGCGGACGAGATAAAGGCGTCAGGACGTCGTTCGATAGCCATAAAGGCCGACGTTTCCAGCGAGGATGAAGTCAATGCCATGGTGGACAGGGTTGTCAGGGAGCTGGGGGAAATCGATATTCTCGTCAATAATGCAGGGTTCGGTCACCCCATACTGGTTGAGGATATGACAGCCGAGGAGTGGCACCGCACCATCGGTGTAAATCTTGACGGGACTTTTTTCTGTTCCAAGGCAGTAATCCCGATTATGAAGAGTCGCGGAGGAGGCCGGATAATCAATATCGCCTCTCCGGCAGGCAAGGCCATGACCGTTAACGGCTGCGCCGGCTATACCTCGGCCAAGGCCGGGGTAATGGGCTTCACACGGCACCTCGCCTTCGAAGTCGGGCCTTACAAAATCACCGTTAATTCTGTCTGCCCGGGCATGGTAATGGGGGGAGAGCACATGCCGCCGCCGGACGTACTTCAGAAGATGAAGGAAGGCTCCCTCCTGGGAGACGTAACCACCGCCTGGGATACGGCCAATGCCGTTCTCTTTCTGGCGTCGGAAAAGGCGAGGATGATAACCGGCACCAACGTGGATGCCTATCCCATTGCCCCCGGCGGTAAAGAGCACTGGAATAACTTTGTCAGGAGACGCAAGGATTTCAAGGCTGGAAAAAGCGAGAGACCCTGGTGATTTTTAGTTTATCAATAAGTTACTAATTAAGTGTCAAGAGAGAGGTATCTGATGGCTAAAGCAACAACTGAAGCGGTATTCCAGCACCACATACAGACAATGTCGTCGGACAACCTTGACGAAGCCATGAAGGACTACACCGAGGATTCGGTACTCTTTACCCCCACCGCGACGTACATAGGGCTGGATGACATCAAAGCGGGCTTTGTGGCGATGGCAACGCTTCAGCCCGAGGTGGCAGCTAACCTCAAGATAATCAGTCAGGAGATTCAAGGCGAATATATTTATTTCCTCTGGTCGGCACTTCCGGCAATCCCGTTCGGCGGGGATACGTTTTATATCCATAATGGAAAAATCTTGATGCAGTCGGTTTTCTTCCCAACAGGCCGTTAAGTTCTCTTTGTGATCTGTATCCAATATCGATAAATAAAACCGGGAATGCTTAAACCTTGGTAAGTCAAATAAAACTCTTTTTGATAAAAGGAGGTAAAACATTATGACTGCGGATAAATCGGTCGCCTCATATGAGGTGCTCAGTCCCTGGGCGGAGGCTGACCCTATACCGCTTAAAGGCCTGGCGCCTCGTGTAGCTGACCTGGCGGGTAAGAAAATCGGTCTCTTGTGCAACAACAAAAGGGCGGCGCCGCTTATATTAAACGTTGCCGAAAGGCTCTTGAAGGAAAGATACCCCACTTCTGAGACAAGCTGGTTTTATGCCCGTTCGTTTTCGGTATCCTCTCTTGAAGCGGATAGGAAAGCGGAATTTGACGACTGGATTAAAGGACTCGATGCCGTCGTTGCGGCGGTCGGCGACTGAGGGGCATGTACTAAGTACCTTGTGTACGATGCCATATATATCGAGGAGCATGATACGCCGGCAGTTACCTTCGCCTTTGAGCACTTTTTTAATGATGCCATGTCGGCGGCGTCCAGCAAAGGTATGCCCGTTGTCAGAATTGTGCCGGAGACTATCGTCTCTGAGTCTACGGTCGTCGAGGACATCGAGGCGGCCATCACGGCGGTGGCTGACGACATGGTGGTGGCACTGACCAGGCCGCTGACGGCTGAGGAGAAATCCCCCAGGCCGCGTGAGCCGGAGCATCCTGAGAAAATAGTCTTCAAGGGCAGCCTGGAAGAGGTGAACCGCTTCTTCTACCAGAGAGGCTGGACCGATGGCCTGCCTGTTATCCCGCCGACTGAGGCAGCGGTTGCCGAAATGCTCACCGGGACTGACCTGCCTGCCGACCATTTAGTAGCGGAGCTTGAGCCCCGACGCGGTAAGGCTACTGTGGAAAAGATTGCGATTAATGCCGTTATGGCTGGCGCCCTGCCGACATATATGCCGCTGCTCATCGCCGGAGTGCAATGCCTGGCGGATAATCCTGTTTCCGGTATGATGGCGGCCAGCACCGGCTCGTTTTCACCGTTCTGGCTCGTTAATGGCCCCGTAGCCAAGGATATTCAAGTTATCTCCAGCTACGGCGCGACTAACCCGGGGAATATCGCCAACGCTGCTATCGGGCGTGCCATGGGACTGATAACCAAGAACATACGCGGTGTGCGCAAGCAAATCGAGGATATGGGAGTATTCGGTAATCCGGGTAAGTATTCCTGGGTCGCTGCCGAGAACGAAGAGTACAGTCCCTGGGAACCCCTGCATGTGGAACGCGGCTTTAAGAAAGAGGACAGTGCCATTACCCTTACCTTTCCTCAGTCCTTTCAGCAGATGATGCCCTTCGGTACGGATGATAAGGGCATACTGGCTACCGTCGTTGGCAGTGTTTCGCCGGCGCGCATGGGGCTGTTCGGTCTTCTGCTGACACCGGCCCATGCCAAGTCCTTCGCTGACCGGGGCTGGACGAAGAAAGCCATCAAGGAGTATATCGTTAAGAATACGATTGTCCCCGATGATTACTTTCCCAGGCTCGGATTAAAAACCGATAAGCCTTTCGACCGCGGCAACGTTACCGGTCCCGGCCTTGGTCCTCAAATATTCCGTCCCAGTCCCCGCGACCCCGACCCGGTTCAGGTCTTTGTCTTTGGCGGCTTCGGCTCCTGGATGGGTTTCATGCAGGGTGGACCGCCGCCCGTGACCAAAAAAGCTGAGCTGCCCGGGAACTGGGATAAGCTGGTGGCCAGATACAAGAATATAGTCCCGTCATATGTAAGGTATTAAGTCTGTGATTAACGGAGTCAGGACATGTTTGACTGGGATGTCGTCATTATCGGCGGCGGCCCGGCGGGTCTGACCGCCGGGTTGTATCTGAGCCATGCCAATCGGAGGGCTCTCCTTCTGGATAAAGACAGCTTCGGCGGCTACATCAGGAATGTAGAACTGATAGAGAATTACCCCGGATTTACGGAGGGTATCGGTGGTGCACAGCTTGCCTCGGAGATGGTGAAACAGGCCGAGAAATACGGACTTCAGATGGAACTGGCTGAGGTGACCGGCCTTGAGGTTTTTTCCGGTACACGCTGGGTTGGTTGTGCCAGAGGCCAGGGTTATACCACCAACATTGTCGTTATCGCCGGCGGTTCTCGACATAAAAAGCTGGGCGTTCCCGGTGAGGATGAACTGGAAGGGAAGGGGGTCTTTAGCTGCGCTTTCTGTGACGGCGGCAGCTTTGCCGACCAGGTGGTGGCGGTGTGCGGAGGTGGCGATTCCGGCCTTACTGAGGCTCTTTACATGGCGAAAATAGCCTCCAGAGTCATCCTTATTGAGGCCATGCCGGAGCTTACCGCCACGGCAGTCCTTCAGGAAAGGGCTCTGTCCAATCCAAAGCTGGAAATTCGCTGCGGTGTCAAGGTTGAGGCTGTAATCGGCGACGGTAAGGTCGAGGCGATAGAATGCCTGGATACTGCCAGCCGGAAGAAAGAGACGGTAAAGGTGGACGGTGTCCTGGTTCAAATCGGCCTGGACCCCAATACAGAGTATCTGGACGGTATTGTTCCCCTGGATAGCTATGGACAGGTTATCATAAACGATAAAATGGAGACGGAAGTGCCCTGCGTGCTGGCCGCCGGTGACATCAGGAGCGGTTCACCCCGGCAGGTAGTTACGGCGGTGGGCGATGGCGCTATGGCGGCTATCTCCGCCCAGAGAATTCTTCAGGAAACGGCGTGAATCAAAAGGGTGTGTTATACCCGGACAACAAGGCCGGTGATAAGCAACGAAATCGCCCCCTGCTTTAGACCTTCTCGGCGGCGGCGCTCAGGCCATTAAGGCGACCGCTCATCCAGGCATAGCCATGGCTGAGGCCGGCGCACATCGTGGGATAGTCTACCGCAAAACGGTTGCCGATGGTATTCCCGGACATGTATAGTCCCGGGATAACTTTTCTGTCTTTATCCAGCGGCTGGAACCTGGTGTTCGTTATAACGCCTCCCAGAACCACCAGTATATGCTGCTCGATTATGCCTGCGTAGAATGGTGGTTTCTCTATGGGCGTAAGCCGGTCAGGACGCTTGCCGTAGTCCAGGTCCCTGCCCATTCTGGTCAGTTCATTGTACCTGTCTACCGTAGCCTTGAAAGTAGCGGCGGGCACCTCCATTTTCCGCGCCAGCTTTTCGATAGTGTCCGCCTTTACCGTCAGCTCCTCAACCTGTGCCCGAATCATATCGGTGGCTTCGTAGAATGTGCCCAGGCCCACGCCCATTTTCTTTATATCCGTTTCCCAGTTGCTGTCAAACACCTGCCAGACCCTTTTACCGGGCTGACGGACAATTGAGTTAGCGCTGCTCTGGGCGGGCACGTCTTCGTTTTCGTATCGCTCGCCGTCGATGTTTACTCGCAGAAACGAGTTAGCGCCCGAGGCACCTACCGTAGCGTGGGACATCGGGGCGTGAGGTGCCTGCTCCATCACCGCACCAATCAACATGGCCATTTGATGCCCGTCACCGACGTTGAGCGGTTCCGGGGCATCCTCCAGGTCCTTGTTCCGGGTCATGTAAATGTTGCGTTCGCGGGCGACCTCCGCGGCAGGGGCGCAGTATTTCTCCATCATCCAGGGATTATTCCCGTAATCTCCCGTACTGAGAATCATAGCCTTATGGGCATTAAACTGTACATAGTGCCCGGCTTTATTACGGGCGATAACGCCGGTAACCCGGCCGTTTTGCTGTCTTATCAGTTGCACGGCTGGAGTCTGGTAGCGGATGTCAACCCCGAGCTTCAGCGCGCGGTTCTGGACGCATTCCAGCGCAAGGCTGTGGTTGAGCCCCGGGGTCTTACCGTCAGTGTGCATGTGGCATACCGGGAAATCCGGGTAGTATTCCTTCTTCGGGTCGTAGCCGGCCGGCCGTGGCCACTGGTATGTTATCGTCTTTATACCATCGGCGTCGGTCATATCCATCAGCCAGTCCATGACCGCCCCGCTGTTTTCTGTCCAGACCCTGTATAGCTTCTGGTCGGGCTTGTTGGCTCCATACCGCATGAGTTGCCGGCAGATTTCGTCTTTATCCAGCACGATTCCCTCTTTTTTCTGCAACCTGCTGTTGATAGCGGCTATCATGCCACCACCCCACCGGTAAGTAACGTGCTTATCAATCTGTATTACCTTGGCGCCTGCCTCGGCGGCTGATAGCGCCGCGGCTTTCCCGGATGTCCCCGCGCCCACCACCACCACATCTGTATTAAATATTTCCTTGATGTCTTCCGCTGGAATCGGTTTTTGTGGCACCACAAACTTTCTCTTATCCTTTTTGTGTTCTTCCACTCGTTTAGTCCTCCTGAAATTCCTATAATTTTGGGACAATAGCTTCCTGAGCAGGTGTCCGATAATTCTGCGAGCTGGGCGGCCGTACCTGGTTGTACTCTTTCCGCTGCTGCCTAACTAATATACACGGTTCAACTGATTGATTGCAAAATTACCTGTATTTTTAACCCATCACGCAATCTGGCGTTTAATATTATGGGAATCACTGTTTACCACTCAACTGTGCTGTTAGTCTAACAGTCCCTGCCCTTCCGATAATCTAACGGCTGTCTTGATGGCTTCTTCAAGACTCTGAGGGTCGGCGATGCCTTTCCCGGCGATATCGAAAGCGGTGCCGTGGTCGACGGACGTGCGTATGAAAGGCAGTCCCATGGCGATGCTTACGCTTTTCTCAAAGCCATATACCTTGATGGGTATATGCCCCTGGTCGTGATACATGGCGAGGACGGCATCGAATTCTCCGGCGATTGCCCGGTTAAAGACCGTATCGGCAGGAAATGGCCCCCGGGCGTCTATACCAGACTCCTGTGCTTCCCTTATAGCCGGTATAATCTGCTCTATTTCTTCCGAACCGAACAGGCCTCCTTCACCGCCATGTGGATTGAGCGCAGCGACAGCGATACTTGGTTGACTGGTTCCCCACTGTCGGAAGGAATCATGAGTCAGCCTCAGCCTGGCCAGGACTCTCTCTCTGGTCACCAGCTTACAGGCATCTTTCAGTGGGTAATGGGTGGTCAGATGCACTACCCGCAGCGGACCGGATACCAGCATGGTGGCGTATTCGGTAGACTTGGTGAGACGCGCCAGGAATTCCAGGTGCCCCACGTCCCCGTACCCCGCCAGCACGGTTGCTTCCTTATTTATTGGCGCTGTTACTATGGCTTTGACACGACCCTGCAAGGCCATCTGGGCGGCTTCAGAAACGTATTCCATAGCTGCCTTGCCGCAGGCTCTGCATACCTGGCCCGTAATAACATCCTTGCTGTCGAGATTGTGCAGGTCAATGAGGTCGATAGCGCCGAAGCTGCCTTTTGCCTCTTCCAATGCCTTGACCGGGCTTAACTTCAGCGGATTGCTCAGTGACTTTATGACGTTAGAAATAATGGTGCCTTCGCCGACTACCAGGGGGCGGCACGTATCGTAGATATCCTTTGACTGTAGTGCTTTGATAACAATCTCCGGCCCGATGCCGGCGGCATCTCCCATGGTAATAGCTATCATCGGTCTCTTTTTAATAATCATCTAATTCGTGCTCCCCGCTACTGTTATAATATCATATATTAAATAGTGTATTTACTTCTATCCTCAAGGAAAGTTTTTGTGTTGACATTTCAGAATCGGGGTGGTCATAATATGGAAGTTGTTTTATTGCCTCTTATCAAAATGGCCTGTCTGCCCAGGCTAATTTCACAGTAAAGGAGTAGCCAATGAGTGAAAAGATGGTGGAATTGGAATTGCTTAACCCGCGGGGCTTGATTGAGTCCCAACCGGCCTTAGTGCCGGCGCATCGTGTCGGGGATTTAGCGGGCAAGAGAGTCGGGCTTTACTGGAATAGCAAACCGGGTCTGGATAACTTCTATACCGTGTTCGAGGAACTGCTGAAAGAGCGGTATCCCACGGCAACAACCAATCTGCTGAGGGGTGCGTTTGAAATCAGGGATGATGATGTCGATGCCTGGGTGAAAGAAATAGATACCTTCGTATATGCTGTGGGCGACTGAGGGTCGTGCACATTTGTCGGCGTGGCCGGCACAGTCAAGTTGGAGAAACTCGGCAAGCCCGGGGTATTTATCAACTGCGATACATTTGACGAAGACGCCAAATCAGCCTCGATGGATAACGCCATGCCCGCGGTACGCCGCTGTAAGATAAGCTCCGCGGAATTTTACAAGCTGCGGGGGAGTGTTGAGACCATCAGGCCCCTGGTTGAGTCTGTCTTTGACGACTTAATTGATGCGTTGACCGCTCCCCTGACACCCGATGAGGAAAATCCCCCCGGACAGAAAGTGGAGGAGGATGAACCGGCGGAGATTACCGTTACCGGGGAGTCATACCTGGAAGCCGCCGAAGAGTTCAACCGGGTATTCCTTGATAATCGCTGGGGCGATGGCTTACCGATGGTCCCTCCCACGCCGGAGCGCGTCAGGTGGATGCTGTCGGGAACGAGCCGTTCTCCCCAGGAAGCAATAGGTAAGGTAAATCCCAAGCAGGGCGTCGCCACGATAGAAAAGATTGCTATTAATGCGGTGATGGCCGGGGCCAGGCCGGAATACTTTCCTGTAATCATAGCCGCCATGGAGGCCCTGACCGATAAGGACTACGACGACCTGCACATCCTGGCATCGGCGGGCTCTTTCACGCTCCTGATAGTGGTAGGCGGGCCCATTGCTAAGGAAATTAAAATGGAGTCCGGTATAGGCTTTCTGGGTCACGGATGGCGGCCCAATAATACTATCGGTCGTGCCGTAAGGCTGGCTACGCTCAATATCGGCCAGACCTGGCCGGCCAAGAACGATATGGCGCTGACCGGACGTATATCACCGCATACCTTTTATACCTTCGCCGAAAACGCCGACCTCAGTCCGTGGGAGCCGTACCATGCGAGTAAGGGCTTTAAGGCGGGAGATAGCTGCGTGACCGTGGCAACGACTTACGGTTTCGGTCCAATACAGAACTTCTATGGCGGTATGATAGGGACTTGGACGGCTAAAGAGATACTGGACAATATGGTAAATGACCTTATAAGGAGAGACCGTCGGTCGTTATTTATGTGGGGTAGCAAGGGTGTGGGGCCGGTGCTTGGCTCCGGCGGCGGAGCGCATAATCACATGATTGTACTTTTCCCGGAACTGGCTGCCGAGCTTAAGAAAATGGGCTTTGACCAGGAAAGCCTGAAGCAGGAAGTCTACCAGCGGGCGGCGGTACAGTACGAGGAGCTCAATCCGGAGGACACAAAAGGCATACAGGGAGGCATTGAGCTGGGCGTCGTCCCGGCCGACCGTAAGGCCGTCTTCCAAGCCGCCCTGAAACCGGGAGGAATGGTGCCGGTTCTCATATCGCCGGATAACCTCCATTTCTTTGTCGCCGGTGGCGCGCCGGGCTGCGCGTTCTCGTTCAGCTACTACCGGATACCGCCGTATAACCGCATAGCAATTCTGACCAGGCCGGTCAACGGAGCCACGCTTACAAAGGCTGGCTCGCTCTAGGGAAAGAATACATCAAGGGACATAGCGTCTGTTACTGTCTCTACTAGAGGAGAGGAGTCTTGATATGTCTGACTGGGATGTTGTCATCATCGGCGGCGGGCCGGCTGGCCTGACAGCCGGTTTGTATCTGAGTCGGGGTAATTGGCGGACGCTCCTTCTGGAGAAGGAGAGTGTCGGCGGCTACATTATGAATGTGGAGTATATAGAAAATTACCCCGGTTTTGCCGATGGTGTGGTGGGTTCTGTGCTTGGCATGGAAATGAAAAATCAGGCAGCCAAGTACGGATTGAAGATAGAGCGGGCCGAGGCAACAACACTTCAGAGTTCCCCGGGCAGCAAGTGGGTAAACTGCCTTGACGGCTCTAATTACACGGCCGGGGCGGTAATTATCGCCGGGGGTTCTATCCCCAAGAAGCTGGGTGTCCCCGGTGAAGAGAAGTTCCGGGGAAATGGCGTTATTAACTGCGCTTTCTGCGATGGTGGCGAGTTCGTCGACCGCGTGCTCGCGGTGTGTGGCGGCGGCGATGCCGGCGTTACCGAAGCCCTTTACATGGCGAACCTGGCCTCAAAGGTTATCCTTATCGAGGTGTTGCCCGAGCTCACGGCTACCGCGGTCCTTCAGGATAGAGCTAAAGAAAACCAGAAGATTGAAATACGCTGTGGTGTAAAGGTCGAGACGATAGTGGGCGATAGTCAGATTGAGGCGATTGAATTTCTTGAAGAGGGAAGCGGACAAAAAGGGACTCTGAAAGTGGATGGCGTTCTGGTTCACGTTGGACTCGACCCCCATACAGCTTACCTTGAGGGTGTCGTACCCCTGGACAGTCAGCGGCAGGTTGTCGTGAACGAATGTATGGAGACAGAGATTCCCGGAATCTTCGCCGCCGGTGACATCAGAAGTGGCTCACCCAGGCAGGTAGCCACGGCAGCCGGCGATGGGGCTACAGCTGGTATGGCTGCCCAGAGGTTTCTCCAGAATTTGAATAAAGAATAAGTAGCGGCTCTATTTCAATGTTCGGGATTACTTCCAGTCACACGGCTTTCCCGGTGCGAACGCCAGTTCTCTCATTATATGATGGTATACCATAGTGAATGTTGTACTGGCGACCCCGGTGGGATTTGAACCCACGATCTCCACCGTGACAGGGTGTCATGTTGTATTCCCTGTCCCCTCGGTCAAAAGTCCCCCGCCTGGTGCTGAGCTCTGTAGTCTCAACGCTTTTCATGTTTCCTCTGGACATGCAATATAACGGGGTGACGTTCAAAAGTCTATCACACGCCGCCTATGGGCTGTCAAGGCGGTAGTACCCGCTTAATACTCCAAGTCTGAATCACCACAAATCAAAGAAGTTTCTATAAACAGGAGCACGCTTCATTTGTTTAGGCTTGCCAGCACGATGGGTATGTCTAGCTTCCATATCTAGGCCAGTGTCTAGTAAGCCAGCTTCGGAGTATCGGAAGTATCTGGCAGAAGGGAATCTTCTATTTACGAGGTGCGATAACAGACGTGATTTTACTCCTATTCTGCCATCACTACTTCCACGATATATTATGGTCTTGTTGCGGTTTGCAATTTCGTACATGCCGCATATCCCGCTAGGTATCCTGTTCATGTTCGCCGGATTGTATGTAGTCCATCTTTTTGCTACTGGCATGGTAACCTCCTATATGAAAAGGACTTTACATGCATGTTATAATGATAATGTTGCATACAAATCGCCCCTCTTTTTGGCGGCGGGGCGATTTGAACGCCCAAAGGCACGAGGCCACCGAGTTCCAAGCTCGGCCTGTATGCCACTTCCAGCACGCCGCCAACAAAGTGGGAGGGACTGCTCCCGCCAAGTTGCTAGTCCCTCTCCCCACTCCTCAATTAAGACACTATCATATTTTGCAAGATTTGTCAATGGGTAAAACAATAGTAAACGTAACTACATTTAGTGATAAACCTGAATTAATGGGAGTACACTATGGCTGTGTGTCCTAATTGTTACAGTAGAGAGATGATTAAGTTTGGTAAGTATGGCAGACACCAGAAGTGGCATTGTCTTAAATGCGGGTACACTACTATTCGTCCTCGCCAACGTAGACCGAAGGGACTCAAGTAAATCTAAGTCATACTTTTAAAAAGTAACCTCACTCCTGGTCTTCAAGGCTAACCCAGCCGTGCTTCATAGCCTCCAGCACCGCTTCGGTTCGGGAATTTACGCCTATTTTGGAGAAGATAGTCTCAAGGTGGCTCTTGACTGTGCGCAGACAGATGCCGAGTTCACCGGCAATGTCGCGATTGTTCATTCCCCTGGCTACCAGCTTCAGCACCTCCATTTCGCGGTGTGTTAAGTGTTCGATAGAAGTGACCGCCAACGGTCGCTGGGTCGCTCGCCTGTATAGTTTCTGCACGACCATCGGGGCGGAGACGAACTGCCCAGCCCGCACCAGCCGGATGGCCTGCGCCAGTTCCTCGCCATGGGCGCTTTTCAGCAGGTAGCCGGCGGCGCCGGCCCCTATGAGTCCGGCAATGTATTCGTCGTCATCGGAGTCGGTCAGGATCAGAACGGCGGCCTGGGGATGTTCTAGCTTGAGTCGCCTGGTGGCTTCGACGCCGCTGAGCTTGGGCATCCGGGCTTCCATGATGATAATTTCGGGATTTAGTTCGTGGGCCAATCTGACCGCTTCCAAGCCGTTATCCGTCTCGCCGACAACCTCGAAGTCATTTTCACGCTCCAATAGTTGCCGGATGCCTTGGCGCACCATGTGGTGGTCGTCGGCAATCAGTATTCTGGTCTTTTCTATAATTAGCTCCGCCACAATTCCCTCCCTTCGCCTTGAGGAGGGCTACAACCGCTACTAGAAAAGTCATTCGCGTAGAGCGCCATTATAAGCTCAACTCCCAATAAAGAAGAAACGGGGCAAGCAAACATCGCTCGCCCCGTTTCTTCTAAGTTTAACCTTTTAGCTAATTTTATATCGGAATGGGTAAGCTGTCAAGGGCTTTTGATTAGAGAGATTCCGCCGAACTTGCTAACAAGGTGGGCGATACCTTAAAACCAGACTTGATTGACCTGATGAACCCGTTTACAGGCTGGGGGTTAACGATCCAGAAGAAAAAAAGGCTTGAATGGGTTGGCTACCTTTAAGCGGAGCTAAGTCGGGCAAAGCCTTCGTTTTTGTGGGGTTAGGGAGTAAACTTCAGACTCTGTGGTGAGAGTTCCCATTGTCGAGAAAGGCTCTGCCACACTGCCGAACCAGTTGGGGAGTTAGTATACCGACATAATGAAAGAGGCCAGCTACGGAGCATACGACAAACTGGCTTTGAAACTGTTGAAGGCTATAGTGACAGCATACCTTTCGCAACCGCGCCGACCTCGGTGAAATAACAGCAGTTTTTGTTAGCCGTTTATATTAAAAAAGCGTAGATGTCGTGAATTTTCACAAGGTTTTAGGAGTGGGTTTGTAGCTTTTCTCACGATGAATGATTTCCGTTTTGTCGCTACTGGTGAATCATTAGGTTAATAGAACAACTGGTAAAAGGATGAGCTGCCTGCCGCTATCGAACAATCCGCCCTTTTGTTAACTGACTTACGGACCAAAGGTGATTGCCTGAAGCTCAGCTTCGTAGGCAGCCCTGCTCTGGAGCCTCATATCCGATCATAAAAAGTGCAGACTGCAACGCCAAGAGCCGTAATCCGGTGGGCAATTCTCCGAAGAGGCCTCGCTCAGCTAAGGGTTCGAGTAGCCAGGCGACCTTCAAATTGGAGGCTGCGTACTTTTTCTTTTCTCCCCACCTGAGTTTGTGAAATTGAAGAGAACCAGCAGAGGGGTCCCGGCTGGTTTTTGTTCGGCTTGGGGGGAGGCCGAGAGTAAGTTGCTCCGGCACCTTCTTCAAGCCTTTCTCCTGACAGAAGCTCCAGACAAGGAATCCTAACCCACACGCAACTCGACTGTCGTAGATCGGAAGGTCGTCAACGAGGAGGGAATATATCTTGCTGAAGCCGGAGTTCATGTCTGTCACAACTGAAAGATTCTCTGTGTCCGCGCTTTTCGGATCGAGTTGCTCTGCGGCTGCGCAGAGCTGGGAGAGCGCTCCCTGCCCTAAATCACGTAACCTCCTTATATTGCGATATACGCCGCCCCACTGGACAACGGCAATGGCTGCCTTGAGGAAGTTATTAGTATCGCCCTTGTCAGCATTCTCCCGAAGCATACGCTTCAGTCTGTCAAGCACATTGACGTTTTCGTCGAATGACCAACCTTCGGTTACATGAGACTCCCCAGGTAGTGTCACGGAGAATCGCCACTTAAACCGGAGATATGCATCAAAAAGTGACTCACATGACCATTTACCCCACTTTGGGCTATCCCACCCATGGGACAACAGCCGCTCGCCACTGGCCAGGGGAGTAGCCCATGCGATAAAGGCGCGTACCTGACAGTGATTTTGATAGGTGGAGCGATTCATCAACAGAATGAGTCCTACTCTCAGTTTCAGAATCTATTATAACAACTAATTCCGCAATGGCAACAGCGATAACCAGTGTTCAAGCTTAACCAAATATTGCACATCACGCTATCTTGTAACCTTCGAAAATGTGAAAGGGAAATGCAACACTTCATTTACCGGTTAATAATGTCCGCCGCTTTAGGCCTAGGACTAAACCTCATTCTTTTTATGACTAACCAGTATAGGTTTACGTTCTTGGCGAGACATAAGGGTAGCATAAGGGCCCAGCAAACGCTCATATTGGCGGTGATAAAATTCCGGTAAAACATCCGTCTCATGTTCGTGAAAAGCTCTGAATTGTTTATTAGTATTTAATAAATTCAATATATTGCGAAGTCTCCCAATCATTTGCCTGTTACCCAGAGTTTTAACTAAGTTGTATCCGGATGGGAATGGGGCAGGAACGTTCTTTAGTCTTTTCAGGAGCATACTGCCGGAAGAAATGTAAGAAACCATATCAATGAGTTTCTCATAAAAGACCACCGGGCTATAATTCTTTAACGTGTATACCAGGTATGGCATGTAATAAAAAGTAAATGGCATGGCTGTCAAAATACGGCCTTCGCTTAAATATCTTTCATATAGCGGAGTATTTCCAAAGGGGACCGGAATATTAAAATTCGGCATAACGAAGGGAACTCGAGATGCGAATTCCTTGGTCAACTCTATAGGTTCATCCCCTATATCCACATCCAGACCGAAGATGAAATTGGCTTGAATTCCGGTAACGCAAGGTCGAATGATATTAAACTGCTCTATTACTTTATCCAGTTTTTGTCGAGGAGCTATTATAGAGCCAGCTCCAACCTTGTTTGAATAAGCTGTCCATGATTCGATGCCGGGAATTATATAGAAGTTACCCATGTTTTTCAGCCGCTCCAATCTGGAACCTCGTAGGATGGAGAGTGAAGTCTCCATTATATAAGTGCTACGCCTGCGATTGGGTATCTTTTCCAGTACATTGAAGACTTGCTCGAATTTCACGGCGAAGTTGGGGTCATGTAAACCGATCATCACCTTAGGGAAATGTTGAAAGATATAGCGCATATCTGCTTCTAGCTGATCTAAAGGTAAAAGTACATAGGGATTATTCCAATCAATACAGAAATCACAAGAATTGGGACAGCCAATGCTGGTTAACAGCGGAATTGAAGTAAAAGGAAAGGGCTTACCTCTGAGGAAAGTGGAGGCGCAAATTTCCGGCATCCGTTCTTGTACCCCAGGGATACTGTCGAGGGTACGCCCGCTGGTGATAATTTCGCCCCGGGGTCTATCCCTTAAAATCTCAGTTATTAGAGTTTTATCACAATCACCTACAACGATGTCAAAGAAACGCAGACAATCCTCGGGAAATTGTTTAGCATGAGGACCGCCTATCACGGTAAGTGTTTTCTCCCAGCGATACAGTATTGCCAGAGCGTACGCCAGTGCACTTGCTTGAGTATAAGTTGAGATGAACACAATATCGAGATCGTTTGGTAGCAGATGCTTGGGATCCTTGTTGTCAAAATAGGTGGCATAGAAGACTTGATGGCCTAGATTGCGGCACCAGACACTTATAGCCTGGGGCATAATACTGGCATATTGCTTTATAACCAGATAGTTATATGCAGCATGATCCCATCTTCTGGTGGCTCCGACACTCAATAGATCAAGGATTCCTATTCTCATATCCCACTTTCCCCGTGTATTTTACCGCAAATCGGGGTTTCTATGCGTTGCGGCTTTGACATTAATTTAAAGCGCCAAAAAACCAACCCATCAACCAAAAATAGATGGATTCGTACTAAACCGGAACAAAAGCACGAAATACCTATCCGTTTGACCTATGTTACCTGCTTCTTCAAAGGTAAGTAAATGAGTGTTTGTGGTATAGAGCGAGGTTGAACAATTGTCAGTTTGGTGTGAAATGAAAACGGGGCTTGTGATACAGAGCGCCATAGGGCACAATGTGACGAATTCCAGAAAGGGATTTCTTGTAATATAGTTTCAGTCGGATGTAAAATGAGCCATAACAGAAAGATTTGATATCACGATGATTTGATATCGAAATAGGAACTATGCAAGATCCTGTTGATTTTTTAACAGCCCTTCAGAAATTTGGAAGTGAGTTAACGACCAAATTTAATCTGCCTATAAAATTTAATCCTGAGGATCAATTAAAGGGGCCAGTTAAAGACTTGGTTTCATTCGCTGGTCAAATGCTTAAACTAAATGTGAATTCAGTTACAGAGGCTCAATTAGAAGACATTGCGGGCCGTCCGGATATAGGGGTTACAGTCAAATCGCTACTTACAGGCCATATTGAACTTAAAGCTCCTGGTAAAGGGGCTGATACAAGAAAGTTCAAGGGTGCAGATAAACAACAGTGGAATAAGTTTCAGGACTTGCCAAATATTGTTTACACGGATGGGAATCAATGGGCACTTTATAGAAATGGGGAACGAATAGGCAAGCTCATTCGGTTCTGTGGGGATATTACTACCGACGGTAAAGAATCAGTAGATACTAATGATGCAAACACGCTATTTGCGCTGCTCCGTGATTTCTTTTATTGGGAACCTATTGTCCCTACGTCACCTAAGGTATTGGCAGAGATGCTTGCTCCGATAACTCGTTACTTGCGTGCGGATGTCTTAACTAATCTACATGACCCAGATTCAAGCTTAAGTGCTCTTGCCGCAGATTGGCGAAAATACCTGTTCCCGGATGCTGATGATAATCAATTCGCCGATGCTTACGCACAGACACTTACTTATGCACTATTGCTCGCAAAATTCGAAGGTTTAGATGAGCTTAGCCTACAACGGGCTTCTAAAACTCTTCAGACTGGGCATCTTTTACTTTCCGCTACTTTAAAAATCCTTGGAGACGATGCAGCATGTAAAGCGATAGATGTCCCGATTAACTTACTTGAAAGATTCATTACTGCAATTGATGTTCAGGTTCTCATGAAAAAGGCCAAGAGCGACTTATGGTTATACTTCTATGAGGATTTTCTGGCAGCGTATGATTCTAAAATGCGCAAGGATCGTGGTGTATATTTCACACCAGTCGAGGTAGTTAAGACACAGGTGAAGCTCATCGATGAACTGCTGAGAACAAAATTCGATAAGGAATACTCGTTTACCGATTCAAATGTGATTACTCTGGATCCGGCTGCGGGTACAGGCACCTACATTATTACCGCCCTAGAGTATGCCCTAGACCGGATCTCTGATGAAAAGGGGCCAGGAATACGGGCAAGCGCTGCGACTATGGCTGCCAATAACATTCATGCATTTGAATTGCTTGTGGGAGCATACGCTGTTGCCCATCTTCGGATTACCCAACAGATTCTACTAGAAGGCGGAACACTTCCAGATGACGGCGCTCATGTTTATCTGACTGATACCTTGGAATCACCACATGAAGTTCCTCCTCAATATCCCATGCTTTACAAACAGTTGGGCGAAGAGCACAAACGTGCGCAGAAAATTAAAGCTTCTATTCCGGTTTTTGTATGTATGGGGAATCCTCCGTATGATCGGCAACAAATTGAGCCTGAGGAGGAAAACCCCGAGAAACGGAAGGGTGGCTGGGTTCGATTTGGTGACGAGGGCGTAGAGAACAGTGGTATTCTTCAAGATTTTCTAAAACCTTTAGCCACTGGTGGACTAGGGTTGCATGCCAAGAATTTATATAACGATTATGTGTATTTCTGGAGATGGGCACTCTGGAAAGTATTTGAGTCAAAACCTGGCCCTGGAATTATCTCGTTCATCACCGCATCATCTTATCTTAGAGGTCCTGGCTTTGCTGGAATGCGCGAAGTCATGCGGCGTACGTTCGATGAGCTCTGGATAATAGACCTGGAGGGGGGTAACCTCGGCGCGCGAAAGACGGATAATGTTTTCGTAATTCAGACACCAGTGGCAATCGCTATCGGTGTACGATATGAATCTTCAAATTCAGAAACCAGCACCAATGTTCACTATACCAAGATAGAGGGTACTGAAGAAGAGAAGCTAGCGATTCTAAATACAATAACTAATTTCGATGGTCTCAAATGGAGAGAATGCCCATCGGATTGGGCAGCACCTTTCTTGCCCGTTAGTGATAAAGCGTACTGGGATTGGCCTATCATAACTGATATATTTCCCTGGCAAGAGAATGGCATGCAGTTTAAGCGCTCCTGGCCGATAGGTGAAACAAAGGAAGTATTAAAAGCCCGGTGGAAAAAACTATTAGTGGAAAAAGATAGGAGAGCCGCATTCAAGGAAACTCGTGATCGCAAAATTAATAAAACATATCCTTCGTTGAAGAATTCTGTCGTAAAGGATGTTGCCGTATCCAAACTCCTGCCTAATGCTGTAATGCCAACCCCGCTGCAGATTGCCTATCGAAGTTTTGATCGACATTGGGCATTGGTCGATAGCAGACTAGGTGATTTTCTAAGACCTTCTATGTTTCGAACGCATAGTGAAAATCAGATATATATGACTAGTTTACTCACCGAAGTTCTTGGCAAGGGTCCATCTGCGGTCGCTACATCAATAATGCCAGATTTGCATCACTTTCGTGGCTCATTCGGTGGCGCGCATGTTATTCCTCTTTGGTGGGATACCTCCGGGACTCTTCCAAACCTGACAGATGGAGTTCTGCTACTATTAACCGAAGCATATGGGAAAACGATAAACGCGGAAGACATTTTCGCTTATTGCCATGCAATTTTAGCAACTACAAAATACGTCGAAACGTTTTGGGAAGAGCTTACAATTCCTGGCCCACGAATCCCGATTACAAAAGATTATAAGAGGTTTGAGCAATTATCTTCTCTCGGTCGCAAACTTGTTTGGCTTCACACATATGGTGAACGCTTTGTTCCCCCCGGCATGAAACCTGGAACAGTACCACAGGGCACGGCACGTTGTAAAATCGGCACTCCTGCTATTCCTGCAGATTATCCAAACGAATTCTCTTATGACTATGCGACTCAGGAATTGCATTTAGGCAAGGGTATCTTTAACCACGTCAGACCAGAAATTTGGGAATTCAGCGTATCTGGTTTCGAAGTAGTAAAATCTTGGCTCTCTTATAGAATGTTTGAACGCAAGGGGAAGAAATCCTCTACACTGGATGATATACGTCCCGAGACCTGGCAATTCGATAATGAATTATTAGATTTATTGTGGGTGTTGGATGCAACAGTTGATCTTATGCCAGAAGTGACCGCAGCCTTTGAAGGAGTTTTAGAATCAGATTTGTTCGATGCTCAGGATTTCCCTATGCCCTCTGACACCGAACGAAAAGGTCCTCAGGTAGGGGAACTCACGCTGTTTGCTCATGGTGGCGTAGACGTATAGCCAAATTGGTGGGTTTCGAACAAAGAATTTACCTATCCACACTTTTCGTCAAATAGTTGGCGCAGGAAATGCCCTCAGTAAATAAGCAAAAGAGAAATGCTTCGTGGGAACTCGGTGGACACTGTCTTGCGCTCTCGCTGATTTGAGGCTGGCAAACGCTATCTTGCACAGGGAAAGCTAGGTCTTGCCAGAACCCAAAACTATCTTTAGCTTTCGGTATTGATCCAAGGTCAGAGCTTTCTTATTCGGCCCTACAACATCTATATGCTTGATAGCCGTATCGACCGCTACTTTTTCCTGTGCACTAAGACACAAATAACGCCTCGTCTCGCAAAGCCTACGAAAAGTCGCCAAATCGTATGCCCTAAGTTGCAGTTCTCTTTTTCCGCTTGACTTCAGGCGACGCACGAAAGCCCTCCTAGTCTTTGCCCAATCATCACGCCCTGGCGCTGGTTCGTCTCTTAGGTACCCGTCAGGCCCCTCATCCGGTGCATCACCATAGTAGACAAGGTGGTACTTCCTGTTACGAGTGTCATCGGGTGAATCATTTGCTAGACTGGCGAGATAATCCTTTTCTACTCCTGTGTCGCACATGAGGATGAGCCCACTCGCAATTGTCCCTTTAACCATAGGATGCTCTGCTAGCTCGCCACGCTTAATTCTCCAATATATCTGCGCCAAGCTAGTCTTGGCACTTTCAGTATCAAGACGACCGAGATAGTAGGCAGCGCCGTTTCTTATTACGACACTCTCCAGTACGGTAACTCCTGAGTGCTTGTTGTAAAGTGCAAGCAGTCTTTCACTGATTTCGGCTTTTCTTTTATTGTCCAATGGGTTAAGAGATTCTCGGACGAACACGTTTACTGAATAAAGAAATGTTAGATGGAGTACTGTCTCAAGCAACGGCTTGTCATAAAGTAACGACCTTATCACCCGTTTGCTAACGAAGAATTCAAGAAAGGACTCGTGGAGGAACGAAGTCATCATGAGACGAGAATACTTGCCGCGATATGATCTCCTCAATTTCAAAAAAGAAGCAAATGCGGTGTCTGCTTCTAGCCGTTCGACGTGTATTCCTGTTTCTTGACAAACTCTTGTTGCGAACTCGGTAAGGTCAATTTCAACGCCTCGCATTTCTCCATAAAGAAGCCAAGCCGCGCTCTCCATAAGAGCTCTGAGGCTTTCCGTGTCTTTCACTACCGCAGAGCCCCTCCTGACCTCCCGGTCCATCCACAGATCCAAGAACACGTCGTAGAGATCAGTCAACGTCTCAAGTCGGAGTTGCCTGGGTTGTTCCGCATACCTCCAAACAAATAGTATCATTGTGAGGAAGAGGGGAGTACGTAAAATCGAAGTTATCTCAGGCCTTGAATCCAAGAACTCCTGAAATTCGGTCATGCCCCTGCCCTCTCTGGGGGTGACCTTGCGAAAATAGTTCCCTATGAACTGACTGACTTGGCATTCAGGAGTCCACTCCCCCAATTCCACAATTTCCGTATAGCGAGAAAGCGATTGTGAATCTGCCAGATACTTGTCAAAGAAGTCGCGTCGACAAGAGACCACGTGCCAACATTGCGACAGCTTCCCTAGCAAATCCTCTACCTGTTCCTTTGTGGGAGCAACAAAGAATTCATCTAACCCATCGACAAGGAGCAAGAAAGCGTATCCGGAGGTCAACGTGTCTCGCGGCATAGGCAACTTTAGTCCGTGCGCGTTGCCCAACGCATGAAGCACTCCCGCCGGATCGGACAGGTTAGTCAATTGTATGGAGCGCATTTCGACAAATAGGGGAACCACATTCGATCGTCCTGCCAAGAACTCTTTGGCGTATTGGAGATACACTTGAATAAGAGCGGTTGACTTCCCTATCCCAGGAACTCCGGTAACGATAAACTTGCTGCCTTCACGGAATTCGCTTGATAGCCAATCACCGAGGTGAGCGAACTGTGGCCGCGGATTCTTGGAAAGCGATATGGGAGGATCAACAAAGACATCGGGAAACAAAAATGCCACAGACTCACGATCGGTGAAGGTCTGAGCCAGCAGTGGGCGATTCTCCAAGTACGCTTTCTGTGTCTCCACCAGGGAACGAATTGAGCCTCGCTGCTTAATCGCCATGGCGACGGTACGTTTCTCGCGCTCAATTTGCGATCTTCTCACAAGTTCATCAAGGTAAATAGGCAAATTAGAATATTCTTTACAATCGATGAATTCCACATTCCGCGAACGCCACAAATCCCTTTCATGCGGCTTTGGTTTAGTCACCAAAGCATAAGAAAGCCTCATTTTGTCTTCACCAAGCCTGTATCGCACTTCCAAATGCAGACGTACGAAGTTGGGATCACGCATCCCGAAGCCAAGATAGAAAAAGGAGCTTTTAGTAAGTTCGCCCTTGAGAACCCCGTAAGCTGTGTCAAACTTCTGGTGGTAAATTGCGTAGTCTGTCTGCGTAGCAACAATAGTGTCCGGGTTATCATAGGTCCCGTGAATTTTCTCGATAAGAGGGAGTTCTCTTTGAGGCCATGTAGACAGATTGTTTCCTTGCACATCGAGATGGTATGGAATCGCCAACTTTGCGAAACTATTTTCCAGTAGCGGATCCCAGTTTGTGGTTATGAAGATTTGGGTCGGGAGCTGGGATAGTAGCCTATATAGGGTGAGATCGTATTCATAGTCTGGCAACCGATATTTCTCTTGGACCTTGTCAAAGAATGTACCTTTTTTGTAGTACTTGTAGATCTCAGCCACCAATAAAGGATCCTCAATTTCGTCTTCCACCAGTCCTTCTGTCCGAAGTTCACTCGAGAGACCTTTAACAAAGTCATCCCAGCCCTGGATACGCCCGCCAGTAGCTGCAGTAGAAATCCCTGAACCTATAACCACTACGCAACTACCCTTGGCGAAAGCGTCTACAAGGGAAGCAGGAAGCTGCACCGTTGAAAAATCTGTTACCATCTTAGCCAACCATCACTCTTTGCCTGTTCCCGTCGATTGCTGCCTACGTACCAATCTGCCAAGTCCATCGTTAGCAGCTGGGATATTGGTCGAGACGACCTCATATTGATGATACAACCGCTTGTGAAGTAGCTCTGCCAACCGGTCTTCAGCAGACTTGTAGGTATCAAAACTCTCTGCAGATACACGAGGTGCATGGCCTATGCGACCCCACATTTTCACAAGGTTTAGCGGAAACAACATAGAAGGCTGAATCGAAAGTATATAGAATTTGGATTGATTCTTCTCGGGTCTGATGCACTGTAGCCTAACATACCTCGTCTGCCATGTTCTCTTGATAAATTCTTCTGTGCCCGGAATAGTATTTCTGAAATCGATTTCATCGATGTCGAACCAGCAGACCTCCCTTATCTCGCCGCGCAATGCCCTGAATGATGGGTTCTCACGTACAAGGTCGCATTCGTAGCAAACCAGCAGTGAATGAAGTTTTTTATCCGGGTATGACCACACGTTGGAATGCACATACGGGATGAGCTCCCTAACCTTGATCCCAACGCCAATTTCTTCAGAAACTTCTCTAATAATTGCAGCTTCGGGTTTCTCAGCAACTTCCACAATTCCGCCTGGCAGATCCCACTTCAGATGGACCTCCGGCAACTCTGGCTCCAACCTCCTAGTGAGGAGCACCTGGTTCCCTTTCCGGATACATGCCAGCGCAACCATTATTTGTTTGGTAATCTTTTCTCCCTTGTCCACTGCTAACCCTATTACCTATTTCATTCTGTTGGCATGAAACTTATCGCAGAGCATTTTCGCTATAGAATCGAATAGTGTTCGCCTTGCTCAATAATAATCTGTCAGGCATCCGTAGTGCAAACAGACATCCTTTTCTTTTTAAGAGCTTACCGAGTCTGTGGCATAGGTCATGCCACGCCAAAAACTTGTCGTTCTTATCGTTCAGCAACTTTCTTATACCGTAACCAAATTCTCTAAGCCTGAAATGGCTTACAACACTAAAAAGAAACGCTAACTCCAGCATATTTGGCAATGATTGCCTTGAGGTCAGTGACAACCTTGTTGGGATGTTGCATCGCGTCAACCCTTTCGATACCAGCATAGGAGTCCTTGTTAATGCTCTTCAGATAGTTGATATAAAGCTCATGAGAAAGAACTACCCAATCACGGTCTGACTTCGCTCGCCAAGGCTCACCCCTGATGAGATGCTCTGCACGTCTTAGGCTCTCATCAGGTAAGACATCGAAAAAGACCAATATCGTATTCCTGAATACACCAGGATAAAGGAGTCGCAGAACCTTTTCCTGCGTGCAAAAAATCTGGGGGTCAAAAGCATAGGAAGGCTTTCTCGATTTTCTCACGGCAGAATATACAATCTGCGAAACCCAGGATCTTTCCACGATGATATTTGCTCCTTTGGAAGCTAAAGTGTCAAAACTGTCTACCAAAGTAGCCTGACAACCTAAGAAGGCGACTTCTGTTGACTCATCTGCATCGAGACCAAGCGGAAATATCGCCTTCATTCTCTCGGCTGCTCCTGTTAAGAATACCACTTTGTTTCCTAAATCGGCCTTTAGTTGTGTTATTGAAGTACTTTTGCCTGCACATTCAATCCCTTCAAACACAAATATCTTTCCGTATGTGACATTCGATCTATTTCTGGCCGGTGAGGGCTGCGCTTGGTATATAAAACTATCCTGTACCATTCTACCACCTCGACATAATGCCAGACCTGAGCACCAGCCTTTTCGCCTGCCAGAACAATTGAAGAGGGCGAAGGTAAAACCTCAGAAGACCTCTCCGTTTCAAACTCTGGAGTTGGCGTCTGCTAAGATAAACATTCGCTACGGGATGCCCAGTCGGCTCTGACCAATAAGCCTTATTATCAAGCCAACCTTCGACATTGGCAATTACCGAATCACGTCTCGCACACTCTTCGAAAAGGGGAGTTCCAGGATGCGGTGCAAAAATGTTGACAGTTGCGTAGTCAGGAGCCAGTTTTATTAATGTTCTTAGATTGGCTTCAATATCTGCTTGATTTTCCCAAGGTAGTCCTATGATTATACTTACCGAAGCAAGCATACCAGCTTTTCTTGTTGCTATAACAGCACGAAAGACATGCTCAACCAGCAGGTGTCTTCCCAAACGATTTAGAGTGGCCTGGTTGAAAGATTCCGCACCATAAAAGACCAGCCGACATCCGGCTTCGCGCATTCTGCGCAAAAGAGCGGAGCTCACTAGATCAGCTCTGGTATTGCAGACCCATGCTATTTGTTCCTTCTGGATCAGTGCACAAAGCTCGTTGGCTCTATCCTGATCAATCGTAAAAACGTCATCCCAAAAAATTATACCCCTGATGCCAAACCTTGTCTTGAGGTGCCGTATCTCTGCAATAACATTAGTTGTGCTTCTTAGCCTAACTTTTGTACCGAAGGTTACCTTGGTCGCACAATAACTACATTGAAAGGGGCATCCACGACCAGTTATCATTGGAGCAACAGGCATTGGCAGCATCCGGTTAAAGCCTGGCCTGTACCGCCTGAGCCCGTACAGATCGCTAGCTGGAAATGGTAATTCATCAAGATTCTGAACAAGCACTCTCGGTTCAGACTTTATAGCAGCATTGTCGTTAAGATAGGCTATGCCCGGAGTTGTACGGGGGTCTTCATCATGGTTCAGTCTATTAACAAGATCGGATAACGTTACATCACCTTCACCGAGAACCACATAGTCAACAAGATGGGTGCCGAGCAAGTCAGCATATCTGACAGACGCATGAGGCCCCCCGCATAGCACCTTTGTTCCGGGCTCTTGCTTACACAATGCCGCAATTTTTAGGAGCTTATCGGCAGTAGCAGTCGTGCCGGTTATGCCAACTACCTGAACGTTGTTCTCCCGTAGAAATCGACGGACGTCAAAATCTTGTTGTGCCTCTAGGTCAGAAATGATAACGCGATGCCCACAATTTCTCAAAGCTGAGGTGAGATAACCCAAGCCGAGAGGCGGTGTGAAGGAGCTGAACCACCGTCTCAGCCCATAGGTGGAAGAATAGCCTGGGTTAATCAGCAACACGTTCATATCTCCTGTCTGACTCCACCTGAACTCGCGGTATTACCCCGACTTATCAATATACTACCACATATGAAAATTATACGGGAATAACCGCTCATGTTCAATTGAGCTAGGCTACCCATTCATCTCCGCCCCTTTAACCTCCTCTTTTATCCTCATAATCCGTGCTCTTCTATTGGTACTCAGGAGGAACGTCTGTGTATCGTTGCACATTTAGATTTCCTAATTGATGTCAAGCCATTAATTCACCTATTGATTGTTTATTTTCAGCCAAGTACACTGTTACGGGGGAGGTGGAAGTATGTCTGGACTGAGGAGCTTTAGCTGCCTCGCGTGTTCCACGACTAGCAAGCCTCCCCACATTAGATTTGCGATGCCGCCGAGCCTGTCTT
>Ga0315549_1000107_pt1 | contig 90002 bp, 76 predicted proteins | sample SalMarSW160200MG_FD_203101 | JGI IMG/M metagenome (GOLD analysis project Ga0315549, IMG submission 203101) | Salt marsh sediment microbial communities from the Plum Island Ecosystem LTER, Massachusetts, United States - Salt Marsh Sediment SW1601-200 ... | reverse complement strand
TTTTGGCCTCCTCAGTTCTGAGGCCAGTTTACAACGACTCAGCCGATCTTCCTAGTGGGCATTTCTAATTGTCATCAATGGGTAATTATAGTTGTCGTTGAACACAGCGGCTTCAATTCTCCTTAATCTGCCAAATCTCTCCACCACTTCGGAGGTAGCAAGTAGCCCAATAATGACCAGTATCCATCGCAACAGCGCGGACGAACTCAACGGGCTGACTTCGTTGAGCGCGATGACGTAGGCGGCGAAGCCAAGTGTTAGAAGCACGGGTAGATTCTCAATTAGAAGCAGAAGCATGTTCAGTAGTCGCTTTTGCATATGTCTATTTGCCTCCGAAACGGTCTACAATTCCAGTCTGACGCGTGGATCGATCCAGGTGTACAGCAGATCTGTCAGTAAATTCACTGCACCAACCAGGGTTGCCAGAAACAATGTTGTTCCCATTATCATAGGATAGTCGCGCGCAAAGACACTGAGCGTGAAGTACCTACCCAGACCTGGCACGCGAAAAACCGTCTCAATAAAGAAGGAACCGACGACAAGGTCAACTGCGATAGGACCGGTGATAGTCAGCACAGGGAGTAACGCATTGGGTAGGACGTGCCTGACAAGTATGGTTCCTTTCTTCAACCCCTTAGCACATGCGGTGCGGACGTAATCCAAGGGCAAACACTCTAGGATACTGGCTCGTGTGTAGCGTGCGACAGTGGCAGCCGGAGCCAGTGTAAGAGATAGTACTGGTAACAACCAGTTCCTAGGAGTCTCCCATCCTCCTGTAGGTAGCCAGTGTAGCAGCACCGAGAACACCGTTAGCAATAACAGCCCAATGACGAAACTCGGAAAAGCTATTCCCCCCGCCGTAATTGCAGATAGAACATAGTCTGTACAGGTGTCAGGATGCCGTGCCGACACGATACCCAAGAAAAGTCCAAACGGTACGGCAGCAATTACGGCCATTGCTCCGAGGTGCAAAGAAACAGGCCAAGTACGCGTTATTCGTTCCATGACGGTCTCATTGGGCCCTGAAAAGGTATCTCCGAAATCTAGGTGAAGAGCGTGCCACATGTAGGAGATATACTGCACCCACACTGGTTTGTCGAGATTATACTTCTGTAGTAGCTGCAGCCGAACTTCTGGTGCCAAGATGACGCCCTGAGATGCAACACCTGCATCAAATGGACTTCCAGGTATTACGTGCATAAGCCCGAAGGTTATGACTGAGATGATAACAAGATTAAAGAGTAGGCCAAGCAGTCTGAAAGCGAGATAACGAAACATAGATCACTTCAGCGTGAGATCCTGTGCAGTGATTTGGCTGCCCAACTATGTCAGTATGCCGAATAATGTCGGCGTAATCTTCTGTTCTACTTACGCAGAAAAACTTCCGTATAGCCTCCTTTTCATCCACGTTATGCCGAATTTCCCTTATAATAATCCCCCAAGGGGCTTATGCGGAAACACGACATCACGCAAACATTATACACTCAAAATACCCACCGCACAACTCAGGGGGAGAGCCAGGTGAAGAAACGTCCCAAGAAACTTCTTGACCAGGTCCACGCAGACGGCTTCCCATGCGGCAGGGATGGCATCAGCATCGTAGTGAAATCCGCCCAGGTCACCCGACTGATTGACTTCCCTGCAAAGTTGGGCTATACTGAATATGCGGCAGGAAAGAAGGACAGAAAAAAGAGGAAGGAAAGCGAAATGGATGACTCTGTGCTCTGGGCCGTGGCGCTCGGAACCGGTGCGCTTGGGCTTCTGCTCCTCACCATAGCGGGCGTGGTAGCGATGTACCTGAATACCAGGGCGCGTGAGACCAGGGATGCAGCCTCCGCTGATGAGCCGCAGTCGCACACCGGGGATGTAGCCTCCACTGGTGAATCTCAGTTGCGTGCCGCCTCGCCCAGTGCGAAGCGCACAACCGCCGGGGGTTTCTGGGCCTGGGTCAAGGCCTGGGTCTTTGCCTCTATTCACGCCGGAACAGTCAGTTTGGTGCTGGGTGGGATCACGTTTTTTGAAGACATCGCGAGAGCCAGCGACGAGATACAACGCACAGGCACGGTGACATTTCCAAAACAGCTCCTGCCCGGAACACTGGCTGGGTCTGCGTCTCGAAAGCGCCTCTCTCGGCCCTCTGACGACCTGGAGAATCCTGATCAACCCGGTGCCCCTCCCCCCGGTACGGCGGGGTGGGAAGTGGTGGGCCTGCTAGACGAGGCGGATGCCGAGGACGACGGTTGATTGACCATCCCCACCCAGGCTCATACCGGCCCTCGACCTGGCCACGCAGACCCAGGCGCGCGGGCAGCGCCCCGTTTCTACGCCCACTCAACGACCAGATGCTCGAACAGGCCCACGTACAGGCGGATGGCGTGGCCACTACCGTCCAGTTCGCGCCGCTCGACGGGTTGACCGTCGGCGGTGGCGGTGCGCGGTAACCGGTCCACGCCGTGGATGATGACCTCGAGGCCCTGGTATCTGGGCTCGTAGCAGCCCTCGATCCGCCGGCGCAGGTCGAGGCGCGAGGGCGGAGCCCCCTCTGTGGAGAGTGTGAAGCGGGTGAGGCGGTATTCCCCCCGCCGGTAGGCCAGGCTCTCCCCGTCGTCCTCGTACAAGAAGGAGACCCCCACCCCTGTCCCCTCCCCCCACGAGGGGGAGGGGAAACCGGGGTAGACGTGCAGCGTCAGCCTGTCCACCGGTCGCTGGCCCACGTAGTGCATCGGTGGAGCCATTGGTACGACGGAGCCGGCCCGCACGAAGAGTGGCAATCGCTCCAGTGGTGCCTCCACCTCGATGTGGGCCGGGCCACTGAGCGGCTCGTCCGTCCAAAAGTCGTACCAGACGCCGTCGGGCAGGTAGACGGGGCGGCGGGTGGCCCCCTCCTCAATCACCGGCGCGACCAGGAAAGCGTCGCCGCACGTGAACTGGTCATCCAGCGTGTGGGTGGCGGTGTCGTTCTGGAAAGCCAACAGCAGCGGGCGCACGATGGGCAGGCCGGTCTGGGCGCACTGCCAGAAAGCAGTGTAGAGGTAGGGGAGCAGCCGGTAGCGCAGGACGATGGTACTCCGGTTGATGCTCAGGTAGGGCTCCCCCCAACTCCAGGGCTCCTGGTCGGGGCTGTGAATGGCGGTATGGGCACGGAGGAAGGGGAGAAATACGCCCATCTGCAACCAGCGGGTGAAGAGTTCCCCCGTGGCGCAGCCGGAGAAGCCTCCCACGTCAGGACCGGTGTGGGCCAGGCCACATAGCCCCAGGTTCATCACCATCGGCATCGTCAGCCACAGGCTGGACCAGTCGGACTCGTTGTCGCCAGTCCAACTCATCGCGTATCGCTGCACGCCGGCCCAGCCGGAGCGGGTGATGCAAACGGGACGCTCGTCGGGGCGCAGATTCATCAGCCCTTCCGTCGTCGCCCGCGCCATCTGCATCCCGTAGACGTTGTGGGCCTCGAGGTGGTCCCCCCCGCGTCCCTCCAGGTCGTGACGTACGAAGTCGGGGAACGTCGTGCCCAGTGGCCCGAAGATGGCCGGCTCGTTCATGTCGTTCCACACCCCGTCCACGCCCACGCCGGTCAGCGCTTTGTACAGGTCCCCCCACCACGTCCGCACACGGGGGCTGGTGAAGTCGGGGAAGTAGCAGTCGCCCGGCCAGACGGGGCCCTTGAAGCGGTGGCCTGAGCCTGTCGAAGGGAGAGCCCTGCCGGCGGGGTATTTGCAGAACACGTCCTGCTCCAGGCCACTCCGGCAGGCCCAGTAGTTCCGGTCGGCCTTGATGCCAGCGTCAATGATGACGATGATTTTAAAGCCCCGCTCGTGAAGGTCGGCGATCATCCTGGCCGGGTCAGGGAAGCGCTCCGAGTCCCAGGTGAAGCAGCGATAGCCATCCATGTAGTGAATGTCGAGGTGAATGCAATCGCAGGGGACGTGGTGGACTTCGCGGAAGCCGGCCGCCAGTGCGCGCACGCGGCTCTCGGGATAGTACGACCAGCGGCTCTGGTGGTAGCCCAGCACCCACAGCGGCGGCAGCATCATCCGGCCGGTCAACTCCGTGTACCGCTCCACCACGGTGGTCAGTGCCGGGCCGTAGATGAAGTAGTAGCACAATTCGCCACCTTCAGCCCCAAAGGAGGCGATGTGGGGATCGGTTGCACCCAGGTCGAACTGGCCACGGAAGGTGTTGTCGAAGAAGAGCGCGTAGCCCTGGCGGCCCTGGCTGTGCAACCCCACCAACACAGGGATACACATGTGGATGGGGTCTTGATCCGGCTGGTAGGTCTGAGGGTCGGTGTTCCACATCCCGTATCTGCGCCCCCGCCGGTCGAGCGCGAACGTGCGCTCGCCCAGGCCGTAGAAGTGCTCGTCGGGCTGGATGCGCTTGTGGCAGATGACGGCACCGGCGGGCCTGTCCTGAGCGAAGCCGAAGGAGTGCCAGCCAGCACCAGCCTCATCCTCGTTGATCACGTGGCCTTCCAGGTCCAGGAACGTCAGCCGGCCCGACGCTTTGGCGACCCTGCAGACGAGGCGCGAGGTTCTGATCTCGACCGCGGCCTCCGTCTCGACGATGTGGAAGTCGCAGGGGAGCCAGTCGTCGTCGGACTTGGCGATGGAATAGGAGAAGGGAGGGATGGCCAGGTGGTCAGTTGGTTGGCTGGTTGGCTGGAAGCGGACGCGGATCAGGTCGGGGGCCAGGACGGTGAGGGCGTAGGAGCCGTTGGCGCAAGTGATAGTCACGGCCTGTCCCTGGCGCGCGTGGCTTGTGACGTGACCCGGGCGCAGGTAGTCCGATGCGGCGGGCGGGCCGGGTGGCCTGGACTTCGCAAATCGGGCCTGGTATCGCCTCTGGCGGATCTGGTAGGTGATGCTATCCCACGTGGCTGCAAAACCGAGTTGCTTGATCCCGTGCAGAAGCAGGGATAGGGCGTCGAGCATTGACTTCATTTTACTGTCTTGATGGCCATTCTTCCGGCCAGGCCGTCAGGCCAGCCGGCCGGGCCGCCTCCCACAACTCCCGATCAAAGGTCGCCAGGACAACGTGGTGCCCGATGCGCTCCTGCCAGACCACTGCTGCTGCCAGGTGGACGGCATCGTATCCTCGCAGGCCATATTCCCAGGCCAGCATCTCGGCGCGGAAGGCCAGTTCCTCATCCATGGCAATGTGAATCCAGGTGGGCCAGACCTCATCCATCCTCCGCCGGGCCTCTAGCGCTCCGGCCTCCAAAAGGATGCCCCTTCGAGTACCCCGGGCCAGGGCCGCGCCCAGTTCTGCCCGTGTCAGTAACCCGGTTCCCATTGCCCGGGCCTGACGGAGTATGTCCCGGGTGGCCTCCGAGCCTTCTTCCGTGACGAACAACTTAACCAGAGCACTGGCGTCGGCATAGATGATCATTCGCGGTCCTCCACCACCAGGTCGCTGAGCAACCCTGGTCCCCGGTTAACGACCACCGGCTCCGGCACCTGAAACGGCCCGCCGTTCCACGTCAGAAATCCTTCAGCAGCCAGTTCCCACAGCCGCTCCTCCACTTCCGGCGGCAGGACCGTCTGCCCTGGCGGGGAGACCGGTACCAGGCGGGCCACAGGCTTTCCCCGCGCCGTCACGACGAAGGCCCCCCCCTGGCGAACGGCGCGCAGGTAGTGGCTCATGCGATTCTTCAGTTCCCGGACGCCTACGCTCTCCATCGCCTCACCTCCCCGCGTCAGTTTTGTGGCCACATTATACTCCCGGAGGCCACTTTTGGCAACTCCTGGCGCCTCTATCATCGTTCACCGGTTCAGGCCCGATTTGCCCTCCGCGCCGTCCCGTGCTAAAATTGGTTTACTATGGCACGGGTCGTCTTTATGGGCACTCCCGATTTCGCAGTACCGGTGTTGGAGGCGCTGGCCGACGCGCATCAGGTGGTCGGCGTCATCACGCAGCCGGACCGGCCGGCCGGGCGCGGGCGGCGGCTGGCGCCATCGCCGGTCAAGCAGGTGGCGCTGGAACGTGGCCTGCCGTTATCTCAGCCGCAGTCACTGCGCACGCCGGAATCGCTGGCGCAATTAGTGGCCTGGAGGGCAGAGGTCATCGTCGTGGCGGCCTTCGGGCAGATCCTGCGACGGGACGTGCTTGACCTGCCTGCCCACGGCTGTCTCAACGTCCATGCCTCGCTGCTTCCCCGCTGGCGGGGTGCAGTGCCCGTGGCGGCGGCCATCCTGGCTGGCGACGAGGTCACCGGCGTGACGATTATGCGGATGGACGCCGGGCTGGATACGGGGCCTATCCTGGCCCAGCGGGAGGAGCGGCTCCAGCCCGACGACACGCGGGCGACGTTGGAGGGGCGGCTGGCGCGGCTGGGGGCTGCGTTGCTGGTGGAGACGTTGGCGGCGTACCTGGCGGGGGACCTGGTACCCCGGCCCCAACCGGAGGAGAGTGTGACCTACGCGGGGCAACTGCGCAAGGAGGACGGCCGGCTCGACTGGTCGCGCCCGGCGGTCGAGTTGGACCGGCGGGTGCGGGCGTTCACCCCCTGGCCGGGCGCGTTCACGACGTGGCGCGGGCGGCGGTTCAAGGTGCTGCGGGCTGTGCCGTTGCCCGCCTGGCGGGGGGACGTGCCGCCGGGCATGGTGGTCGCCCTGGCGGATGGGGTGGTCGTCGCCACGGGCGAAGGGGCGCTGCGCCTGGAGGAGGTACAGTTGGCCGGCAAGCGGCCAATGGATATCGAAGCCTTCCTTCGAGGCCAGATTGGTTTCGTGGGCGGCCGGTTGGGAGTGGCAGAGGAATAGGCAGGGCGGAGGTGTATGTATCCTCCGCTTTGTTTGTTGAAGGAGACGCAGCACCGCAACGGAAAGGACAGGAGCGGACTTCCTGCCAACGCGCTATTTCTACACTGGCTGGCCGTGCAGGCCCGCAACGTGGGTGGGTTATGGAGTGCCAGTGTCAGGAGATGCTGGCATTCTTAAGCTGCTTTACACATCATGTTTACCCATATCTTGTACAATAATAACGTTGGTCATTTTGTATCTTTTCAATAAACCGGGGTAGGGGCAGGTCTTGTACCTGCCCAAGAGGGCGACCACGAGGGTTCGCCCCTACATATTGAGATGATACGTCATTTAGTTGGCTCCCAGTCGTGCCAGCCGTTTGCATAATCGAGGCGCATAGTGGTATAATCTAATTACTATTCTGACGACAGTGGAGGGTAGGGTATGTCCGGTCACAGCAAATGGTCAACCATCAAGCACAAGAAGGCCGCTACGGATGCCAAGCGGGGGAAACTGTTCACCCGGCTGGCGCGTGAAATAGCCATCGCGGCACGTGAGGGGGGCGGCAGCCTCGATACGAACTTTCGCCTGCGCCTGGCCATGGACAAGGCCAAGGCTGCCAACATGCCCAAGGACAACATCGAACGGGCCGTCAAGCGCGGCACCGGCGAACTCAAAGGCGAAGAACTGGCGGAGGTGATGTACGAGGGATACGCCCCTAACGGGGTCGCCCTGTTGGTGCAGGTGCTCACCGACAACAGGAACCGTACCGTCGCCGATGTCCGTCGCATCCTCACCCGGCAGGGTGGAACGTTGGCCGATGTGGGCGCCGTCGCCTGGCAGTTCGACCGCAAGGGATACATCGCGATTGCGCCCGACGGGGCGGATGAGGATACCGTCTTTGAGGTCGCGGTGGAGGCAGGAGCCGAGGACGTCATATTTGGCGACGACCTGATCGAGGTCTACGCCGGACTGGAAGACTTCCGGTCGGTGCGACAGGCACTGGAGGATGCGGGCATTCACTTTGAGACGGCCGAGTTGGCGATGATCCCCAAGACGACGATGCAACTGGCGGAAAAGGAGACCCTTCAGGTAATGGGGATCATTGACGCGCTGGAGGAACTGGACGACGTCCAGCAGGTCTACTCCAACCTGGACATCAGTGACGAGGTGATGACCAGGTACGAGGCGGCGGCCTGACCCCAGATGCGCGTACTCGGCATTGACCCCGGCACCGCTATCACGGGCTATGGTGTGGTGGAGGAGGTAGAAGGAAACCTGAAACCGTTGGCGTTCGGGGTGGTCAGGACGCCAGCCGACCAACCTCTTCCCGTTCGCCTGCAGTTGATTTACCGTGCGGTAAGGGAACTGGCGACGGAGTGGGAGCCCTCTGTGGCCGCAGTAGAGGAACTCTTTTTCAGCAGCAACGTGCGCACGGCGATGAGCGTGGGACACGCACGGGGGGTGACGCTTCTGGCCCTGGCTGATGCGGGCCTCACCGTGGCCGAATATACACCGCTGACGGTCAAGCAGGCGGTGACCGGGTATGGGAACGCGGACAAAGCCCAGATGCAGGAGATGGTGCGGCTATTGCTGGGGCTGGCGGATGTGCCGCGCCCCGACGACGCTGCCGACGCGCTGGCGGTCGCCATCTGCCACCTTCACTCAGCCCGCCTGACTATGCTCTCCGATGGCCCCCTTCTCCCTCGTAGGGGGAAGGGATGGGGGTACAGGTGATCGCCAGGCTCAGTGGGACGGTGTGGGATATCGGAGAGGGTCACGTGGTGATCCGCGCCGGAGGGATTGGCTTCCACGTGCGCGTGCCGTCTGGCGTGCTGGCGCAACTGGATGGCGTGGGCCAAGCGGTGGAATTGTTCACCTACCTGCACGTGCGCGAAAACGAACTGGCGCTCTACGGCTTTCTCACGGAAGAGGGACTGACGCTGTTCAAACTTTTGCTGAGCATCTCCGGGGTCGGCCCAAAAGTCGCACTGGCGCTGCTGGGCACCGTTTCGCCGGATGCGCTCCGCCAGGCAGTGGTACAGGAAAAGCCGGGCCTGCTATCCCGGGTACCGGGTATCGGGCCGAAGACCGCCAGGGCGATCATCTTTCATCTGAAGGACAAACTCGTCCCCGCCGGGGCGGGAACAGCGCCCCTGTTGAGTGATGCCGACGCTGAGGTCATCGCCGCGCTGACCGGTCTGGGCTTCAGCCTGGTCGAGGCACAGGCGGCGCTTCAGAGCCTGCCGCGAGATGAGGGCCTGCCTGTCGAGGAGCAAGTGCGCCAGGCGTTGGCCTACTTTGCCGCGCCCTGATTGGAGGGATGCCAGTGGCACAAGATCAAGAATCAGAAAAGTGGTCTGGGTGGCGCCGGCAATTGCGCCGCCTCTTTACCTCCAACATCCGAGGCAAGATCGTCCTGCCCTATCTGATCCTCACGCTGACCATAGCGATCATTGGCACCTACGTGGTGACCAACCTGGTTGCCGGTTCCCTCGATGAGCGGCTGACCAATCAGGTACTTGAAGCAGGGCGTCGGGTTTCGGACAGCCTGGTGCGCCGAGAAGTGAACCACCTGGAGTCAGCACGCTCCATAGCCTTCACAGTAGGACTGGCTGAGGCTTTGCAGGCTGGTGATCGGGATAGGGTAGCGGCGCTGGCTCAACCAGCGGCCGTCGTCCGGGGAGTGGAGTGTCTCATCGTCGTTGACGCGAACGGCCAAGAGATACTACACGCGCTACGGCAAGATGACGGCTCGTTTGAGCGCGTAGAGGGGCAGTTCGATACCTCGGGACTGTGGATGGTACGAGCCCTGCTCGAGGCGGGCGACCCGAACGGGCCACCAAAGCGTGGCGTAGGGCTGCATCCAGTAGACCAGCGCTATTACTATTTCACGGCTATCCCCGTTGGCCTGGAGGATAAAGTGACTGGCGTAGTCATCGTTGGTACCTCGCTTGATACGCTGCTGTCGTACTTCAAGGCCACCTCCATGGCCGACGTGGTCATCTATCTCAGTGGCGGCCGCGCCATTGCCACCACTTTCGCGTTCGCCGAGCAGCCCACTGACGTGACCGCCCTGCTGGACGAACTCTCGATCACGCCGGCATTGTACGAGAGTACCCTGCGCAGCACCGGTGTCACCACGGGCGAGAACGTCCGCATTCGTGGTCGCTGGTATCGCCTCGCCCGTGGGCCTCTGCGCGTGGGCGACGAGAGTTTAGGAGTTTTCGCTGTCGCCCTGCCCTCGCACTTCATTGTCCAGGCCGGCGCCACCAGCCGTAACACTTACGCCCTGATCTTCACCATCGCGATGGCGGGCGTCATAGTGCTCGGATACGCGATATCTCAGCATATCACCAACCCCATCAGTCGCCTGGTGCGTACATCACAGGCTGTGGCGGAAGGAGACCTCGAGCAGCGCACCGGCATCGCGAGCAGGGACGAGATCGGGACACTGGCTGTGACCTTCGACAAGATGACGGGGCGATTGGCGGAGCGAACTCACGCGCTGGAAGAGGCGGTCGGTCGCATGCGGGCGATCCTCTCCAGCATTGGTGATGGCGTGTTGCTGGAGGATCTGGAGGGGAACTTTATCCCGTTGAACGGGGCAGCGAAGACTCTGCTGGAGGAGATGGCAGCCAATTTTCTGCTCGGCCCGCTGCGCGAACTGTCCGCAGGAGATTATGACCAGGTTTCGAGCCCTCAGCCGAATCCCTGGCTTCTGGACCATCGGCGCTTCCAGGTGGGCAAGAAGGTAGTCAGCACTCACTCCGCAGCCGTCCAAACGGACGACGGCGAGCACCTGGGCACCGTGATCGTGATGCGGGACGTGACGGCCGAAGCCGAGGCGGAACGGCTCAAGGATGCTTTTATCACGCACGTTTCGCACGAACTGCGCACGCCGCTGACGGCGATCAAGGGCTACAGCGAACTCCTGCTTGTCAGCGCTGGCGGGGCACTCAACGAGGAACAGCGTAGTTTCCTGGAGACGATCAGCCGTCACACCGACAACCTGGTGGCGATGATCAACGAACTGCTGGACTTTTCGGAGATGGAGGCAGGGGGGCGGCTGGGATTGCGGCGGCGTCCTGTTCTACTGCCTACCCTGGTCGAAGAGATAGCAGAGGAGTGGCGCCCGCAGATGGACGAAAAGGGTCTGATGTTTCAGGTGGAAACTCCCGCTGACCTGCCTCTGGTAGATGCGGATTTCAGACGGCTGCGCTGGGCGGTCATCAACATAGTGCGCAACGCCTGCCAGTACACACCGGCCGGCGGTAGCGTGACACTGCAACTGTACAAGCACGATGACCATGTGATTCTCGACGTCATAGACACCGGGAAAGGCATCTCACCTGAAAACCAGCAGCGTCTCTTCAGTCGCTTCTACCGGGTCACGAACGCGACGGAAGGTGATGTGCGGGGGCTTGGTCTGGGACTGTACGTGACCCGGGCGATTGTCGAGGCGCATGGAGGAGATATCCGCATTGTCAGCGAGGAAGGAAGTGGTAGCACATTCAGTGTGATTCTTCCAGCGCTGCCGGCCTCTAAGGACGAGAAAGATGCGGCCTGAGGCATCGCAGCGGAGGTCGGACGCCATGCCTGCCGGGGATTCCCGTAACGACCATGACAGAGACCGGGGACGGCGTGATCTGCTGGTGTTCCTCCTGCTACTGCTGCTGGGGTTCGCCTGTCTCCTGGTCACAGCCCAGATGGCGGTCAGCCCGGCCCGCAGGTGGTCGGTTTCCGCCGGCATGCTCTCTGAACTGAATCCGGACGAGATCCTTGAGGCCCCAGGGGTGTATGTTGAACCGCTCAGTGAAAAGGCCCTGACCCCCTGGGAACTGAATCTTACACCTATGGGGACGGTGGTCGTTGTCCCGCTGGTGACCTTCGTCCCGGCCCTTACGAGCACAGCCACACCTCGGGAAGCGACCGTGGTACCGACGCCCTCCCCCAGCGCGACCTCGACCCCTCGTACACCTACGCCCACGCCGACTGGCACGTCCACGTCTACGCCGACCGGTACGCCCACGTCTACGCCGACCGGTACGCCCACGTCTACGCCGACGCCAACTGGCACGCCTACACCGACGCCGACCGGTACACCCACGTCTACGCCGACGCCGACAGCCATACCCACGCCCATACCGCCCCCCCCTACGCCCACGGATACGCCCACGCCGACGGACACTCCTACACCAACCGCGACGCCGACGGACACTCCTACACCAACCGCGACGCCGACGCCCACGCCCATACCGTCTCCGTCCGTCCTCAGCATCACGCCCAATCAGGGGGTGAATTCCGCTCCCGTGCCGGTGGTCATCCAGGGGGCCAATTTCTCCGGCCTGCCTACAGCGAGGCTCGGGGTCAACGTCCCCATCACCATCTCCGCTGCCACCGCCGATGCGCTCACTGGGACCGTGCCAGCCGGCCTCGTACCCGGCGTCTACGCCCTCGCTGTCACCAATCCCGACGGGCAGTCCGACAGGCTCTCGCCAGCCTACACCGCGCTCAACCCACCCAGCCCGGACACGACGTTGGAGACAGGTTACGTGTTGACCTTTGGCCCCGATGCGTCCGGGGCGAACGGGGACGACGATTACACGCAGGTAATTTTCTTCGAGGTGCCCGCCAGTTGCGGCGACGGCCTGTACTTCCGCATCCACGACGCCGATACCGGCGGAGCGGTAGACGAGCTGCATGGGGTCTGGAATACAACGATCACGTACACGCTGCGCGGTTACACCGGCACGTATACCCACCCCAATGCCCAATCCCATCGTCCGGGTCCGGCCGGGATCAACTCTGGCACACTGCTGACGCAGACAGTGATCGGGGATGATTCAGCATATGATAGCAACTGGAATCTCGTCTTCGGCCCTTACTCGGCTGGCGACGGGGAGTTGGTCGGTAGCAGCCGGGTGTTCAAGTTGGTGGTGGAGGGGGCCGCTGGCGACGACGGGAACTTGTACAACGTGGTGCTGAGCACTGACCCATTGGCGAACACACCGCCGGCTGAAAGCCGTGTCTTCGCCTATTCGTGGACGTTCCCGCTCGACCTGGATCCCTCGCGGCGGCCGCCCCTGTACCCGTATGTGTCACCAGGGACAGTGTTCTTTGAACAGCACAACTGGGACATGGACTACGCTGACGGCGAGATGACGTTGCACACGCCGATGCGTAATATCGCTGTGCCGGGAAGTGACATCTCTGGCGATGGTGAGGAGGCCTGGTCGGAGTATAGGGTCCAAGCCGGGGAACATGCAACTACGTGGACCGTGACGATGGGGTTTTCCTATTCTGGCGCTGCACCCTGGAACGACGTCACCTTCTGGGCGGCCAGAGACGGGGCTGACCTGGCGATCTTCACCCGCCCGACGACGGCCCCGCCGCCATAGCCTTTCCGGAGAGCCCAAGAGGGCGACCACGAGGGTTCGCCCCTACATATTGAGATGATAGTCTGCGACTTTATAGTTGCCAGGATCGTGGAGAGAGCCGGACCGTTTGGAGAGGCCCCGGCTCTTGTGTTTCCTCCCACCCTCGGGGGCCTCAGGGGACTGCTGGGGAAAGAGGTGTGGGTGTGGCAAGTGGGATCACCGTGGGAAGAGGTGTGGGCGTGGCAAGTGGGCCAGGGTACCAGGAGATCCTGGTCGCGACGCAGGGGTCATAATCGGCACCGAGTATCACCCGGAAGTCCACCGCGCTGTCCTCGGTCGGCTGGGAGATGACGTCGCTGGCGTTGCGCTTGTAGAGGGGCATCAGCCGGGAGATGGCTGAGCCTTTGGAACTGGTGGTGAAGTCCACGATTTGCGTGCGCGGATAGGTCCCATCTGCCGGCCCAACGCTCACAACCTCGAAGCCCTCCCAGCGTAGCCTTTCGGCCGCCACGTGGCCTAGCCCTTCGTAGGGAGTACTGTTCCACACTTCGACCTGGAAGGCGCGCTGCTGTGCGCGTGCACCGGCCGGAGGGGCCAGCGCTTCGCTGACCAGGGTACCGAGGACTTCGTAGTAAGGAACCAGCACGTAGGCCCCGTTCGGCGCAGTCCACGACCGCACGACGCTCTTCCCCACGAAACGGCTCTTCACGTTCATCATATCCAGCCGTGAGCCGATGGTCCCCAGGTAAAGCAATTCGTCCAACCCCAGGTCGGTCACGACGGTCTCGTTCAGCACTCCCCACAGTTGAGGAATCTTGGGGATAATGTCCAGGGTCAGGATTTGGCGATACAGGCCCCGCAGCACTTGTTGCTGGCGGCGGTTGCGGTCAAAATCGCTGGTGCTCCAGCGGGAGCGGGCATACCAGAGCGCGTGTTTGCCATTGAGGTGGTGAATACCCGGCAGCCAGTCCACATCCGTCTGGCCGGTGGGCGAAGCAGGGTCGGGGAAGGTGTCGGACAGGGGACATTCCACGGCGACGTCCACGCCTCCCATCGTATCCACGACCTTGATGAAACTGTCGAACCCGACTCGCACGTAGTAGTGAACGCGTATCCCGAGATTGTACTCAATGGTGGCTTTGAGTAGCCCAGGGCCACCGCCCGGATAGCCATTGCGTTCTCCGTAGCTATAGGCAGTGTTGATCTTGTCGAAGCCGTGGCTGGGAATCCAGGCATAGAAGTCGCGGGGGATGGAGAGAAGCGCGACCGAGGGTAGATCGGGATTGACGCTGACGACGACAATGACGTCGGTACACCCCACGCTCTCGGTGGAGTGCCGATCGGAGCCCAGCAGGAGGATATTGATTACGTTCCCGGGCTGATCCACCAGCGGCATTGGCGCTGGCATGGGTAACGGATTGGCCGTAGGATTCGTGGTGGTCAGGATGATGGGCGGGTCAGGCAATGCGACGGGCGAGTAAGGCATGGGGCTGGGCGTGGAGGTGCGGGTGGGTATGGGCATGGGCGTGGAGGTGGGAGTATGGGTGGGCATGGGGGTGGGCGTGACCGTTGGCGTGGGCACCTCTGTGGGAAGGGCGGCGGGAAGGGCAGTGGGGATTGTCGTGGCAAGTGCCTGGGCAACTTCTGGAGCAGTAGTGATGGCCCAACGGCTGACTACAGTCACCAGCGCCAGGATGACGATTAAGGTCAACCCCTCAGACAGGTAGTTCAGGGAACGTTGCATGTCGTCTGTGTTTCTCTCTTCCACTCCACCCAGGTAGAATAATTCATTATACCACAAAAGCCTATCGCTACCAGCAACGCAAATGGCAAAATGACCGGGTAAGGTAATGAACAATGACCAAATCCCAGGGGCCAATCGCTAACCGCCGGAGGGGGTTAAGGTGTAGGACGATTGCCCTAGGTTAAGGTGGGAGTGGGCCCCGTTGGAGTCGACGTGGATGTGGGGGGCTCCGTTGGAGTGGGTGTCGGCGTGAGCGTGGATGTGGGAGGTTCCGTTGGAATGGGTGTCGGCGTGAGCGTGGATGTGGGAGATTCCGTTGGAATGGGTGTCGGCGTGGGCGTGGATGTGGGAGGCCCCGTTGGAATGGGTGTCGGCGTGAAGGTGGGCGTCGAGGTGGGACCGGGGGTTTCGGTGGATGTGGGAGTGTAGGTCGGAGTGTGTGTGGCGGTGCTCGTCGGAGTGAGAGAAGGCGTAAGGGTGAGAGTGAGGGTGGAAATGGGAGTCGGGGTAGGGGTAAAGGATTCTGTGGGTACGGGAGTCGGCGTGGAAGTAGGCATGGGGGTCTCAGTGAGTGCGGGAGTCGGGGGGAGAGTGGGCGGCAACGGCGGGAGGCAGAGCGAGGACCCGGCGTAGATGGTGTAGTCAAGTAGACAGTTGGCTCGCCGGATGGCGTCAATGCCCACGCCGAAACGCAGCGAAAGAGAGTAGAGGGTGTCACCTGGCCGCACAACGTACACGACCCAGCCGGGGGGCGGGCCACAGGGATAAGGCCGTGGAGTGGGGCTGGCGTAGAAGGTAGGTGGCAGGTAGATCTGCCGGCCAGGATAGACGACTGATGTGCTCAAGCAGTTGGCCTGCATCAGCGCAAGTTCGGTAACGCCAGCCCGCCAAGCCAGGCTGGCGAGCGTATCATTCTGCTGTGTGGTGTAGACAATCCAGCCTGGAGGTCGCGGACAACTGGGCATCAGGGATGAGGGGAGGGTGGGTGATGCGGAGGGGGTAAGTGTCAGTGGGGCGGCTGTTTCTGTGGCAGATGGTGGAGGGGAAGGAGACGTCGTCGGGGAAGGTGTAGGGGTAATTGTGGGCAAGAACAGCGTGGGTGAGGGCGGAAGCCTACCACCTGCCTGGGTGGGAGATGGATGCACGTCCAACGTGTCGAGTTGGCTCAGCAGGAAACTGCCCAGCAGCATGCCCACGCTGATGACTGTGACGGCAAGACCCCCAAGCAATTGGCCTATGCCAGCAACTCGGCCCGCACTGGAACGCATTTGCTCGCTCACTGTTCCTTCTCGGCCTCGCTGGACCCGGTCTCTGGCAGCCGGCTACTGTTACCCTCGGATGAGAGCGGCAGGATGAAACTAAAGATGCTGCCCACTCCCATCTTGCTTTCCACCCAGATGTGCCCTCCGTTCGCTTCGACCAGTGCCTTGACGATAGATAGACCGACCCCGGTATCGCCCAGCCCGGCGATGAGTGGATTGTCGGCCCGGTAGAGGCGCTGGAAGACTCTGCGTTGGTCTTGTGGGGCTATGCCACCGCCTGTATCGGTCACAGACACGGACAGGTAGTCGGGCATGTCATCAACCTGGTCGTTGTACCCTTCCAGCCGGGCGCGAACCAGGACTTCGGTGCCTGGCTCTGAGCACTGACAGGCGTTGGATAGGAGGTGCAGCACGATCTGATAGATGCTGTCTCGATCCGCGTGCACAGGTGGCAGTTTGGACGGCATGTCCATTTGTATTGCCAGTCCGCGCTCGCTGAACTGGGCGGACAGCGACACGAGCGTGCTCTCAATGACATTGATGAGATCAACTGGCTCGGGCGAAAGCGCGAGTCGTCCAGAATCTATGGTGGTGACCTTAATCAGATCTTCGAGCAGCCCGCCCATGCGCTCAATGTTGGCCTTGACCCGCCGCAGGAACTGGCGTTGCGTCTCACCGAGAATGCCCACAGACTCGTCCAGCAGCAAATCTGTATAACCGGTGATAGAGGTCATTGGGGTACGTAGTTCGTGGATCAGCGAGACCACCATCTCGCTTTCGATCGTCGTTTCTTCCTCTGGACAGAGCATAACAGCCAGCGTCCCCGGCCAACCGGTGGCACCTGGGAGGCGCGTCAGCTCTGCTCGCACCATCTGCTCGTTCAGATCCAGGCTCACGGTGGCAGTTTCGCCGACCCGAGTCTCTTCGCGCAAGAGCCTGCTGACTGCCTGAGCCCACAATGGCTCGGCGAACAGAACCTGGAGGGGAGTGCCTACCAGCTCCGAATGGAGTTGGCCTATGAGATGTTGGGCTCTGTGGCTGGCCAGGATGATGTTACCCTGCCCGTCGCTCACCAGGATGCCGCCCAGGCCACCATTGATGGGTTGCGCAGCCGGGGCTGTGGCCTGCTGGCTTCGCGCGTCTTGAAGTTTGGCCTGTGCCTGTGCCAGTTGGTTCTGCAGGTCGTCCTTCGCGTGGGCGAGTTGTTCCGCCTTTTCTTTCCACTCAGCCCCCTCGGCTTCCAGTGCGGCGCGAGCCTCTGCCAACTCGTGCATCTCTTCCTGCCAGATGGCGGCTTCGGCTATGGCCTGGCTGTGAGTTGCAGTTTCCTGCTCTCGCAGGCGCAGTGTGGTGGCCAGTTCCTCAGCCCGTTGGCGCTGGTGCTCCAGTTTGGCTTCTAGTTCAGCCGCTCGCCGTGCCAGACGGCGTGTCTCGCTAAGGGCTTTTTGCAGTTCAGCACTGCGGTCGGTGGTCTCCCGACGGGAGGCGTTGGCCAACGATGTCGTTATCGCTGCGCCCACGGCCTGGAAGATCTGTTCGTCGCGCATCATCCAGCGCTGCTGGGAGACCGGATTCCCGGCCAGTATGATGCCCAGCAGGATGCCTTCATCAATCAAGGGTTGCACCAGCAAGGGGCCTGGTCGCTCGAAACCCAGGCGGCGGTACATCGCAGCGATGGTGGGGTCCTTGCGCGGCATAGTGCTGTGTTGCAGACGACCAGTCTGGATAGCAGTGGCTAGCAAGGGATGTCTGGATACAAGCAGTGTCGGTTCTTGATGTGCCAGCATCGCACCAGTCGAAGGATGAATAGCGACGACGCGTATCTTCTTAGCCAACTCAGGAACCGGAAGGCCGATGGCGATCACGTCGGCTTCTAGCGCGTGAGCGATAGATGAAGCAGCCAGCCTCAGGGCAGCCTCGATATCGCGAGTCGCCTCAATGCGCTGCGCGGCTTCCAGGATGCTGATTATTTCCAGGGCGGCATCCCCACCCATGGCCGAGGATACGTTCAGTACGTAGCGGTACACGAGGCCAGCCATCAGCGGCAGCGCAGCCAGGTTGGCCAGCCGCACCCATCCAGCAGCGTGGGAATCAGTGAGTGGAATGGCAAGCTGTAAGGTATGACCTGTAAGCCAGAGGGCAAACAGGCAGGTAACCAAACCCCAATCGTCCCCACGCCGTATGACACCGGCGATGAGGGCCAGCCCAAGAACGGCTATAGCGGAGAACTCCCACACCGTCCCCTGCCAATAGTCGTTATAGATGGTGCCCTGGGCTTCGGCCTGTGGCCAGAAGGTAGTGAAGGCTGCATAGACGCCTGCGGTTATCAGGAGGGTGAGAAGCAACAGCGTCGCGCCCACGCGCGGGTGTTGCTTCAGGATCGGCAGGAATGCCCAGATAGCCAGTAGCAGTGTGGCGAGGTCGAGGGAGCGTTCCAGGGGGGGCAGAACGATGCTGGACGATAGCACTCCGACGCGATCAAGCACAGCAATGAGCATCAGAAGTGTGCGTGCAAGAGCAAAGCCTATCCCGGCCACCAGCAGCCGTATGGCGGCCGGATCACGGCGATGGCGATTCCAGTGCCCGAATGCTACCCCCAGGATGAGTTGAATGGCGAACAGTGTCACCAGGTGATAGACCAGGTCACCGGGTGGGACAGTGATTAATTTAACGAAGTCTTGCAGAAGCGCCATTGGCTGTTGGCTATCGGCTACTTGCTCTCGGCCCTTGCAGTGGACGGCAGCCCCAATCTGGCTCGATTGTACACCAGAGTCGGTTGGCGGTCAACTCGTCGCCAAACTCGATTCTGCTAATCGCTAATCGGCTGGACACGCTTGATGGGCAGTAACACGGTGAATATACTCCCTACGCCGGGAGTACTCTCCACCCACACTCGCCCGCTGTGTGCTTCCACCAGCGATTTGACGATAGAGAGTCCCACGCCTAGTCCACTGGCTTCCGCAGCCAGGGGGCTGGCGCGATGGTAGAAGCGCTTCCAGATATGCGGCTGCTCTTCAGGATGGATGCCAATGCCGGTATCCGCGACCCAGATAGAACAGCACGTCGGCGGTTGCTCTTCATCCTCACGTAGAGGCTTGGCGCCAATAGTAATGTGCCCGCCAGGATAGTTGAATTTAACCGCGTTGCTGACCAGGTTGTTCAATATCTGTCGCACCCGCGCCGGGTCTGCCTCGATCGTGGGTAGGTCATCATCGAGTTCCAGACTGACCTCCAGTTGGCGGGCCTCGAGTTGGTTCTGGAAGGAGCGCACAACGTCGTCAACGGGCACACGTAAGTCCGTCTCTCCATACTCCAGTTTGAGAAAGCCCTTCTCTATCTGAGAGACGGCGATGAGGTTTTCGGTCAGGCTGACCATGCGCAATGCGTTGTCACGGATGATTTTGAGAAGGTGGGACTGGGCCTCGCTAACAGCCCCGACCGTGCCGCTGCTGAGGGCCTCGGCGTATCCCCGGATGGCTGTGAGGGGGGTACGAAGTTCGTGGGAGATAGCAGTGATGAACTCGCTCTTTGACCTTTTGGCCTCGGCCTCCCCGGTGATATCGCGCAGAATAGCCACGACGCCCAGGTGATCGCCAGCCGGCGTGAGGATAGTACCCGCATTGACATATACGACCTTGCTCCCCAGTTCGAACACCGTTTCAAGCGGAGTGTCAGACTGAGCGACCATGTTCCAGTCAGCCGTGGTGACCAATGGTATGTGGTTCATCAGGCATTCAATTGAACGCCCCAGGATACGCTGGCGAGGGGTGCCCAGGATGCGCTCGGCAGCGGCATTGATGATAACGATGTGGCCTTCTTTGTCGCTGACGATCACTCCTGCGGTGATGCTTTCCAGGGTGGCCGCTCTCTGGCGAATCTCATCCTTCTGAGACCGCAGCGACTCGGCCAGTTGCCTGGTTTGTGCCTCCAGGTCACGATAGAGGCGAGCGTTCTCAATGGCCGCGGCAACCTGCACAGCGATATTCCGGCACAGCCGCCCCTCGTTCGGTACGAAAGCGCGCTGGCTGTGGTCGTTTCCCACGACCAGAGCGCCCAACACGCGGCGTTGGCGGAGAAGTGGCTGCATGATGGTCGGACCGGCCTCCTGACTGCCGAGTAGACTGTACAGGGTCCGCAGGCGCGGGTCGTTGATTCCGACGTTGATGGTCAGTTGCTTGCGCCGCTTCAGTGCGTAGGCAAGCGTAGGTTGTTCAGCGAGGGGAAAGGTCGATGGCACGGCTGGTCGCTCCGTGCGTTGGAGGGGGGCGTGTTGAGCGACCAGGGCGACGGTTCCAGGCTGGTCGAGGTTGATCAGGAAGATGGCACAGCGGTCTGCGTCCAGGGCCATAGTGGTGCTTTCGACCAGCCGGTGAAGGACGGTGTCCAGATTGAGAGATTCGCCAATGGTCCGGCTGGCCTCGACGAGGAAGTGCAGTTCCTGTGTCTGGTGTAGTGCTTCCTCGCTCGCGTCTTGCAATTCCCCCCGGTAGGCCCACCTGTCTTGTAGGGCAATGCGATGAACAGCAACAGCGAAGAGTGGATAGCCTAGCAGGGTGGTCAGCCGCCCCACTCCGATCAGTGTGTACGCCGATATGTCAAACCGGCCCACCGTCAAGAACAGTGAACCGATGCACAATGTAGTGAAGCCCAGGAAGAGGACGGCAAAGCCGAACATCGGCAACCATTGTCTCTCCCGCCGCCGGGGGCGCAGCAGAACCAGAACCGGTACCAGGGCCAGGAGCATACTCACTGCGTACCAGAAGGCTTGTTGCCAGAAGGTGAGATACAAGAGATGGGGGAACTGTACCAGGGTGCTATACCATCCCGGCAGGAAAGTGACGGCGCACAGGAACGTCACGCCGAGACCGCCAAGCAGATACCCCCTTCTGGTGCGGTGATTGAGGAGAGGGGCCAGAAACGCCCACCCCAAAAGCGTGAGGCTGGCAAGTTCTATACCGCTGAGGAGTGGAGCGATGACAGCCGGACCGAGCGGCTCGCCGAGCAGCAACAGGGCACGCATCCCCAGCAGCCCCCCAAAGGCCCATAGAATGCGGCGGTGGTCAGGGTTGTGTGTGCAACGCCACTCGATGAGTACGATGCCGGCCATCACCTCCAACATCAGAAGGACCAGGATATGATAGACGAAGGTACCAGGGCCGGTGCTCAGCAAGTTGACGAGAGACATGTGTCCGCCTCCAGGACACTGAGTGCGGTGAGATCACGTCGCTATCTTGACCTCAAATTGCTCCATCTAAACCCACGTGTGCTCCTCCACCACCACGAGCGTCCCGTCGGGCGCGATGGTCGTATCCACGTCCAGCGCCTCCCAGCGGCAGACCACCTCCGCCTCGTCCGGCCAACCATCGCCATCGCCTGTTCATATCTCCCTCCCGCTATCGTCTCTCGATCTACTCGGTCTCTGAGGGCCGACGCTCTAGCACGATGCGCCAGGATCCCAGCAGCGGCTCCTTACCTTTCTTGGGGGGGCAGAAAGCGATCCGCAGGTCGGTGACCAGTGGCATCCCTAATTCGCCGATGCCGAGTGAGTAGTTCACAGATCCTGGCACGCCCCGTTCAGCGTTGAAATCCGCGTATCCCGCTCCACTCTGGGGCTTGAGCCCAGTCATAGCCCTGTCGGCTCCACCGGGCCACATCAGCCAGACCTCCACACCAGCCAGCCCCGCACCGTGCTCATCCCTTACCACGACCTCGATATGCGGCGTTTGCCCCGATTTGCATATCTGCTCTTGCTGGGCTAATTGGAAGGGGGGCAAAGGCAGCGGCGTAGGTGTGGGGGGGCGGGGTGTGCGGGTCGGCTTGCGGGTAGGAGTGGCCAGGGGCGACGAAGCATGAGGCGTAGGCGTGTGAGACTTCAGCGAGCTCAGTCGAGCCGTCGGCGTAGGGGTGGGTGTGAGTGATGGTTCACTGGCATATGCTGGCGATGACGACGTCGGCGTGTACAGGTAGACCAACATTGCCGGAGTGTGAACGTCCAACGCCTTGGCCAGCGTGGTCAGGCTGCGCAGAGTGTCCGCGGGACGACCAGCAGCGGCGTACTCTTCGATCAGCACCTGTATCGCGCTGGCCACATCCTCGTGCTTGAGCCCCTCCAGCCGCGCGCGGGCCCGCCCCAGGTTGCCGTCCGCCACGTACGAGAGTGCTGCCAAGCGCGCCCAGTCCTGGCGATGGTCGGTGCGCAGTAGCGCCGGGTACGTGTTGACGAGTTCGACGGGGGTAATGATCCAGGCGTACACCAGGCCCAATGTCAGCCCCACCACCAGGCCAATGACGGGGGCTAGCTGGCGCGCGGAGAAGCCGCTCATGGCTGGCCCTCCAGATACGGGGTCAGCGTCGGAGTGATGGCTCCGAGCGCCCAGGCCAGGCGTGCCAGGCGGGTGATGTCCTGGACACTGCCGCTCGCTTCGACAAGCCGCTCCGCCAGTTCGGTCACGGGCGCGGCAGGCTCCTCCGGATCAAGCAAAATCAGTCGCTCGCGGGCCTGTCCCAGGTCCCCTTCTACCTCGTAGGCAGCAGCGACCATCACGACGTAGTCGTCGCGGTAATCCTGGCGCAGCACGGCCGGCGCGGTGTTCGTGTACTGCACCGGCCAGAGCCACCAGCCGACGGCGAGTCCCATCGCCAGGCCCACCACCGCGCCGGCGGTGGCCTGCATGACCCATCTTTGTGCCCGCTCTCTCACTCCCTCTCGGCTCCAGCATGCCTCTAAGAAAAACGCGGCGCTTTGGGGCACGTACCCCGCCCATGAACGCCGCAATGGACCTTATAGTCCAGCTCTGATTGAACTGAATGCCGGAGGTGGGAATCGAACCCACATGGGCTAAGCCCACGCGATTTTGAGTCGCGCGCGTCTGCCTATTCCGCCACTCCGGCTCAAGAAAAGTATACCAGAGAAAGGGATTCTGGTCAACTGCGTTTCAGGAGATTCAGGGTGATTCTTCCTCTCCTGCCTCTGCCTCCTGGCACAGCCGGATGCCTTCCAGCGCGTTGACCTCCTCAGGGTCTATCTGAAGCGCCGCGTTAAAGAGGGGATATGACTTCTCGCACTCTGCCATGTAGAAGTAGGCCAGCCCCAGGGTGTAAAAATACTCGATCGGAGGTCCCTCGACCCACCCGGCCTCAAGTTCTACCTCCACGCTTCCATTGGTTTTCGGCCAGAGTGATCCGGTGCCCAGCGGATCGCCGGACAGCGCGTTAACCCCCTCAAACCAGCCCACGTACACCTGACCATATCTCAGCCTGGGCAACTCCTCCAACTTTACCACGTATTTCCCTGTCCGTGTGTTGAACGTCACTGTGCCGCTGGCATTGGCCCACGCCTCGTCATCCTCTTTCGGTGCCAGTGTGGCTCGCAGTGTGTCCCGGTTGTCCCCCGGCGTGGAGAGTGCCGTAGGGACAAAGTCGCCGCGCATCACCACATCCGGTGACGGTCCAGGGGTTTCGCCGTCCAGGTGCTCGACGGTAACGTCAAACGTCTTGGCTTTTTGGCGTGCTGCAATGCACCCCAACTCGATGGCCGGCTCAAGACTTTCGATGGCATCCTCGTAGTTGCGGCGCGCCCAGTAAGTGAAGGCCAGGTAGCCGAACGCTGGCCCAAACTTGGGATCCACCTCGATCGCCTGCTTGAGATATGTCTCGGCTTGTTCGTACTTTCCAATGTCATAATACGCCCACCCTAATCTGTAGTAAGCCTCTACGTGGTCCGGATTAATCTCAATGGCACGCTGGAAACTGCGCACCGCCGCGTCGAAATCGCCCAGCGCGATGTAGTTCCTCCCGGCAGCGATGTGAATGTAGGCCAGGTTGGAATGGACCTCCATCGCCCGCTCGTATTCCTCCACCGCCCCCCAATAGTTCCCCTGCGTCTCCAGCACATAGCCATAGTTGCGGTGTGCGTCCACGCTGCGGTCATCCAATTGTAGGGCAGTCTGAGCCGCCTCTGTTGCCTCTGTCCAACGTGTGGCGTCAGCGTAAGCCTCGGCCAGGTAGGCGTATCCCTCAGCATAGGTGGGGTCGAGTTCGATAGCACGCTTGCAGGTGTCAATCGCCTCTGCTACGTCGCCGTTCCAGTCGTAGGCCATTCCCAGGACGGCGCACGCGCGTGCATTCTCCGGCGCCATCTCGGTTGCCTGCTGGGCCCGCCGCACTGCCTCGATCGTTCGTCCCTCCAGGGCCAGCAGTCGCGCCAGGGGGATATACAGCAGCACATCGTCGGGTTCGAGCGCGATAGCCCGCTCATAGGCGACGATGGCCTCTGTCAATTTGCCTTGTGAGTACAGCTCTTCCGCTTCGGCGGCGCAGGAAAGTGCCGAGCGCGTCGGCGTGGGGGTGGGGACGAAGGGGCTTTCGACCTGTTCTTGTTGGATCATGGCATAGACGTAGATGCCAGCACTGATTAGTATCAGCAGCAACATCACACGCAATGGAGATGAGCGACGCTTTTTTCTCCGTATTGTTGGTTCGAGGTACATCTGGTAAATCGCCTTTCGCAGGTGGGGATGTAGTGCAATGATAGCATTTTCGTGGCGCAAGTCAAGGTTGCCCCGCTTGCCGGTTGTGGTAGAATAGCCGAGGCAAATCCCAAACCCCAAATCCAAATTTCAAGATACAGGAGGCTTGCTGTGCGCAACCTGATGGTTACAGGCGGGGCTGGCTTTATCGGCTCCAACTTCGTCCGCTATATGCTGGAGAAGCATCCCGACTACTACATCGTCGTCTACGACAAACTGACCTACGCTGGAAATCTGGATAGTCTCAAGGATGTAGCCGAGCGGTTCGCTGACCGTTACGCTTTCGTGCGAGGGGACATCTGCGACGCTGCCACGGTGCGGGAGACGATTCACACCTACGATGTAGATACTGTCATCAACTTCGCTGCCGAAAGTCACGTGGACAGGTCCATTATGGACCCTGATGCCTTCATCAAGACCGACGTCTACGGCACCTACGTGCTGCTGGAGGCGGCCCGTGAGTTCGGGCTGGAGCGGATGCACCAGGTGGGCACCGACGAGGTATATGGCCATGTGCCGGAGGGGGCTTCCGAAGAGAGCGATCCTGTGGCCCCGCGCAGCCCCTACGCCGCCAGCAAGGCCAGCGCCGACCTGATGGTCAACGCCTACCACGTCACGTATGGCCTGCCAGTCACCATCACCCGGGGAGCGAACAACATCGGCCCCTACCAGTACCCCGAAAAGGTCGTGCCGCTCTTCGTCACCAACGCGATTGACGACCTGCCGCTGCCCCTCTACGGCGATGGGTCGCAGGTACGCGACTACCAGTATGTGCTGGATCACTGCGAGGCAATTGACCTGGTGCTGCACAAGGGGGAGAGCGGTGGTATCTACAACGTCGGCACCGGCACCGAGATGCACAATATTAACATGACCCGTCTGATCCTTAGACTGCTGAATAAGCCAGCAAGCCTCATCCAGCCGGTACGCGACCGGCCTGGTCACGACCGGCGCTACGCGCTCGACGTGCGCAAGATTTGCCGGTTGGGCTGGGAACCTGCCCACACCTGCGAGGAAGCCATTGAGAAGACAGTGCGCTGGTACGTCGAGAACGAGTGGTGGTGGCGGCCCATCAAGAACGGCGAGCACTATCAGGAATACTACCGGCGGCAGTACGAGGGACGAGAACTCAATGAACAATGAACAGTGAGGCAATGAATAATGCGTATCGAGAGATCTGATCCAAGCATCAGTAAGGGATGGTATGTCGGGCCGTGGAATTCTGGATTGACGGTCTCGGTCGGGTACGCAAACGAGGGGATTGACGAACCACACGCCCACCGGCGGATCACCGAGATTTATCTGGTGGCGCGCGGCACGTCGGAGATGCGTGTAGAGCAAGAGGCAGTCTCCTTGGAAGCCGGGAATATGATAATCATTGAGCCTGGCGAGGCTCACACGTTCCTATCCAGTTCACCTGAGTATCTTCACTTTGTGATTCACGTGCCCGGCTTGTCATCTGATGCAGCCCGTGCCGAGCGTTTCTCGGTGCCCCGTTCACGTCTGGGGCTGCGATGAGCGACTTCGACCGCATTGCCTTCTTCCTCCTGAAGTCCATCACCCGCGCTATAGGCGAGTTCGACCTCGTCGCCGAGGGCGACCGGGTGGCGGTGGCGGTCTCCGGCGGGAAGGACAGCCGCGCTCTGCTCGAACTGCTGATTCGTCACCAGCACAAGGTACCCTATCAGTACGACTTGCTGGCCCTCCATGTCGTCGGCACCTCGGTCGGCTTTCCCGACCTGCAGCCACAACTGGAGCCCTGGTTTCGAGAACTCGGCGTCGAGTATCACTTCGCCCCGCTAGAACTGCCGCCAGAGGAGCCGCTACCGCTTGATTGCTTTCGCTGCTCGTGGAACCGGCGCAAGGCGCTTTTCACCGCCACGGTCGGGCTGGGCTGCAACAAACTGGCTTTCGGCCACCACGCCGACGACGCGGCCGCTACTGTGCTCCTGAACCTGATGTTCAACGGCAAACTGGAGACGATGGCTCCCCGTGTCGAGTTTTTCGGTGGTGCTGTGACTGTTATTCGCCCGCTGATCTACATCCCAGAGAGGGAACTGACCCGCTACGGGCAGGCGGTTGGCTTCCCCGAGAACGTCCCATGTCCCCAGGGCCTGACCTCCAGGCGCGCACAGGTAAAGACACTCCTGCGCCAGTTTGGCCACGACCAGAAGCAAATCCGCGCTAACCTGTGGCGCGCTGCCCGCCGGGAGATGGGATTGTGAGCTGCTCGCTATCATCAGTCACTGAGTCAGTGTCAGTTCTCTTCTTCTCGCTTTTATTCCCGCGGCGCTTGTGGTATACTTGTAATTAGCGGCTAGCCAATAACCAAATGGAGGTACGAATGGACCACTTCCTCAGCCTGGCAGATCTGACGCCTGACCAACTGCGTGGACTACTCACTCTGGCGGTCGAACTGAAGGATAAATGGAAGGCCAAAGGCAACCGCCCTCTACTCAAAGGCAAGACGTTAGGTATGGTCTTCCAGAAACCCTCCCTACGCACCCGTGTCTCCTTCGAGATGGGGATGATCCATCTGGGCGGACAGGCGCTCTACCTCTCTCCCTCCGAGATCCAATTGGGTCAACGGGAAAGCGTGCCCGACGTGGCCCGTGTCCTCTCCCGCTACGTGGACGGCATCATGGCGCGCGTCTTCGGCCACGCCGACGTGCTCACACTGGCGGAGTATTCTCGCGTGCCCGTCATCAACGGCCTTTCCGATTACAACCATCCTTGCCAGGGCCTGGCTGATTTCCTCACCATCGTCGAGTACAAGGGCTGGGAGCTGCGGGGACGCAAACTGACCTTCGTCGGCGACGGGAACAACGTGGCGACCTCCCTCCTCTTCGGCGCGACCCTGCTGGGGATGGACTTCGCCATCGCCGGGCCGCCAGGCTACGAACTGCCCTCCGACGTATGGGCACTGGGGCAGCAGTTCGCCGCCGCCAGCGGTAGCCGCTTGCTGGCGACCCACGACCCTCACGAAGCAGTCACCGGAACTGATGTAGTCTACACTGACGTCTGGGCCTCGATGGGCCAGGAGGTCGAGGCCGAGGAGCGGGCCCGCGTCTTTATGCGCTATCAGGTCAACGAAGCGCTGGTTGCGGCGGCCCAGCCAGACGTTATCGTTATGCACTGCCTGCCGGCCCATAGGGGGCAGGAGATCACCGATGCGATCTGCGATGGCCCGCATTCGGTGCTATGGGATCAGGCTGAGAACCGTATGCATGCCCAAAAAGCCATCTTGGTGAAATTGATGGGGTCACTGGAAGGATAGGATTGTGGTAGGGAATCGCAAGGTCTTCGAAGAGGCAATGCAGGCCGGGGCCAATGCTGCCTGGGACGGGAACTGGGACCAGGCGATCACGGCCTATCAGCGTGCACTGGCAGAATTCCCTCGCGACGTCGGTGTGCTCACCAGCCTGGGATTGGCCTACTATGGGGCGGGCCAGTTGGAGGCCGCCCTGGAATCTTACCAGCGGACCAGCAAACTCGCGCCGGACGATCCCGTGCTTCACGAGCGCATAGGCAAGACGCGGGAGCAATTGGGCCAGGGGAAAGAGGCCGCCGAAGCCTACCTAGCCTCGGCTGAGCGATACTTGAGCCAACAGCAGGCTCCCCATCTAGCGCTGGAGCGCTGGCAGGACGCCGCCCGTGCTTGGCCCGATTGCTTGCAGGCTCACGCGAAATTGCTCCAATATTACCAGGGCCATGGCCAGGTGCATGAGGCGGTGGGGGAATGCCTGGCTCTGGCGCACATCTACCGGGCCCGAGGACAGTATGAGTACGCCATACAGGTCTGTAACTACGCCCTCAAGTTGGCCCCGCACAACCCTGAGGTGCTGGCCGCCCTCAGTGGCCTGCGCTATAGCGAACAGGCCGCCGTTGAACCGGAGGCTGAAGTTTCCCAAGAGGAGCCTGAGCCGTTCGCAGTTACAGAGGAGCCAGCCAGTTCTGCCCTGCTGTATTTCCAGGTCACGCCGGTGGTCGAATCCGCCGAGGAGCGGGGCAACCCCATCGAGATCACTCGCCAGAAGGCACTCACCGATCTCGCCAAGAGTTTCTTCGAGGAGGAGGTGGTGGTGGTGACGGCGGCACCACCTGCTGTGCCTCCTCGACTCAGCAAAGTAGAGATTGATGCCCTGATCGGCCGGGCGATTGATTTCCAGACCAGGGGGAAGATCGAGGAGACAATTGAGGCCTACGAGAAGGTAATCGAAGCGGGGGTGGAGCAGCCCGCCGTACACTTTAACCTTGGTCTGCTCTATCAGGAGAAACTGCGTTTCGACGCCGCTATCTCTCAGCTCGAGCGCGCGGTATCTCACCCCGAATACACGCTGGGCAGCCACTTTGCGCTAGGCGAGTGCTACCGCGCCCGGGGGCGCATTGACGAGGCGCTGGAGCACTTTATCGAGGTGCTCAAGATCGTTGACTTAGCCACCGTCCGGCGCGAACAAGCGGACGACCTGATCCAACTCTACGAGAGCCTGGCCGACAGTTACATCGCCAAGGGCGAGCGGGAACAAGCGTTGGAGTTCACCAACTCGCTGGTCGAGTTCCTCAGCGAGAAGGGCTGGGAAGATAAGGTCATTCAGGCACGCCGACGGCTCGACGCACTGGCCCAGGAAGGACCTACTTTGAGCCTGGCCGAGATGCTGGCCATTCCAGACTCGGAGCGTGTCCTAGAATCGGTAGCGCTGTCGCAGGAGTACACCAAGCGCGGCATGTTCTACGCTGCGTTGGAGGAATGCTACTACGCTCTGGAGCATGCCCCCACCTACCTGCCTATCCATCGGCAAATGACCCAGGTGCTGGTGGCAATGGGGAAGGTGGACGAAGCGGTGTCCAAGTTCGTCGTCATCGCTGAGGCCTACCGGATGCGTGGTAGTGTCCGCCAGGCGACGGCGATGTGCCAGCATGCCCTGAAACTGGCGCCGATGAACACTGTAGTGCGAGCCAAGTTGATTGACCTGCTCATCAGCCACGGGGAAATCGACGAGGCGTTGGAACACTACCTCATCCTCGCCGATAGTTACTACCACCTGGCGCAGATGGACCAGGCGCGCGAAATGTACCAGGAAGCGTTACGGCTAGCGCCGCGAGGTACCCCTGAACGTCGGTGGGAAGTTCGCATCCTGCACAAGATAGGCGATATTGATATGCAACGCGTGGACTGGAGACATGCCATCGAAGTCTACGAGCAGATCCGCAAACTCGCCCCCGACGATGAGCGGGCTCGCCTAACGCTGATGAATCTTTATTATCGCTTCAATCGGCCTGAACTGGCGGTTGTCGAACTTGATAGCCTCCTGAAAGTCTACCGCGATAGCGGCAAGATGCAGCGTATCTTCGCTATCCTGGAAGACGCGGTCCGCGAGCAGCCAAATAACATCCTGCTACGTACCCGCTTGGCGCAGGCGTATCTTGACGTTGGTAACGTTGAGCAGGCGCTAAAGCACCTGGACAAACTGGGAGACCTGCAATTGGAGGCTGGGCGGCATGAGGATGCTAAAGCGACCATCCGGGCTATTATTGCGCTCCACCCGCCCAACGTTGCGACCTATCAGCAACTGCTGGAGCAACTCGAGCGTGGCTCGTCTGAGAATTGAGATTTGGGGTATGGGACTTGGGATTTGAACATCTTCTGTGGTATTTGCAGCGGTTCGACCGGATAGACGCCCTCGACATCCTGCTCGTGGCTTTCATATTCTTCTGGCTCCTATACCTGGTGCGCGGTACCCGGGCTGTGCCCCTGCTGCGCGGTATGATCTTCCTTATTATTGTCGTCACCTTGCTGAGTGGCCTGGCGCGCTTGCGCGCTTTCGGCTGGTTGACGCAAAAGGCCCTCCCCGCACTGCTCGTGGCAATCCCCGTCGTCTTTCAGCCGGAGTTGCGCCGGGCGTTGGAGCGACTGGGCCGAGGCGGGACACTATTCGGCCATACGACAGGAAATCGTGCCACCCTCGAACAGACGTTGGCTGCCATTGTGCAGGCTTGCAGCACCCTGTCCGGGCGACGGCACGGTGCGCTCATCATTCTGGAGCGTGAGACGGGCCTGCAGGAACTTGCAGACAATGGTGTCTTCCTTGATGCCGCCATCACCCCTGAACTGCTGGCAACTATCTTCGACCCTCATACCACACTGCACGACGGAGCAGTCATCGTGCGGCACGGACGGGCACTGGCTGCCGCTTGCGTGCTCCCTCTCTCCACCGCCTTCCTTGCAGACCGGGAATTAGGGCTGCGTCACCGGGCGGCTATTGGCGTGACAGAGGAGAGTGATGCCATCGCCGTCGTCGTCTCCGAGGAACGCGGCTCTATTTCCATCGCTCACAACGGCCGCATCATCCGCAATCTCGACGCCAAGCGGCTGGAGCAGGTGTTGCACGCTTTCCATCAACCTGCGCTGGAACGGGCGTGGCCATGGCGGATCGCCTGGGTGCGTCAGGTGCTGGGGAGGGATGAGTAGTGAAAGCGGTACTGCGTTGGATAGTGAGCAATCTGCCCTTGATGGTACTGGCGCTCATCCTGGCCTCACTGGCCTGGGTCGTGGCCTTAGAGGAGGAAGATCCTACCCTCGAGGAACGCTATCCTCAGCCCATCCCGATCACGCCGCCCGAACCGCCGGAGGGAATGCTCATCGTGACCAAGTTCGCTGAGCACGTGCAGGTTACGATCCGCACCCCCAAGTCGGTCTGGGACTCTCTCAAAGTTGATGATTTCACCGCTACTGTTGACTTGATGCACCTGGGCACAGGGACCCATCAGGTACCCATCCAGGTGACGTTGAGCAAACAGCCCTCACGGGTGATACTCGTCGAACCCGAGTATGTCACCTTGGAATTGGAGCAGAGAGCGAAGCGCCCCATGCCCGTGCGTGTGCAGATAGACGGAAAACCTGCCCTGGGCTATCTCAGGCGGGCAACGACTGTAGACCCGAGCGAGGTGTCGGTGAGCGGACCCAGCACCTATGTCACCCAGGTCGTCGAAGCCTTCACGTCGGTCTCCGTGCAGGATGCCGACGCTAACATTGAGAGGGAGCTGCAGTTGCAGCCACAGGACAGTGAGGGGCAGACCGTCCCCTACGTCACGTTGACGCCTGAGGTGGTCAACGTGCGCATCCCCATCGAACGGTCAAGCTACTACGACTCCCTGCCCGTCAAGGCAGTCCTCGAAGGACAGAGCGCTCCTGGCTACCGCGTCACCGACATCTCCGTCGAGCCTCCCACCGTCACCGTCTTCGGTACTCCCGATGTCCTCGAGGCGCTTCCGGGCTACATTGAAACTGAACCAATAGACGTGGAAGGGGCTCAAGCCAACGTGATTGTTCGGCCAGCCCTGAACGTGACGCCGAACGTCGCGGTCGTCTCAGATCAACAGGTAGAAGTGAGAGTCTTCATCGAGGCCATTCAGAGCAGTCTGACGATGGAGATCACGCCGGAACTCCAGGGCCTGAGACCGGGTCTCACGGCCACCGTCTCGTTGGAGACCGTCGAGGTCATCCTGAGCGGCCCGTTGCCCATGTTGGAGACACTGGAGGCCGATGACGTGCGCGTTGTCCTCGATCTGTTCGATCTACCACACGGAACGCACCAGGTCGAGCCACAGGTTGTGGTGCCAGAAGGATTGACCGCCCAGAGTATCATTCCGGCTACCGTGCAGGTGGAGATCTTCGTTCCACCTACTCCTACCCTCACGCCGACTGAGGATTAGCATTCGATGCAGCAGGGGCACGGTCGCCGCGCCCCGAGCCTGGCTATTTCAATGAGACAAGTGGTCGAGAGATGAGCAAGCCAATCGTGGCCCTCGTGGGCCGGCCCAACGTGGGTAAGTCCACCCTTTTCAACCGCATCGCCGGCCAGCGGCTGGCGGTGGTGCACGACCAGCCAGGCACGACCCGCGACCGGCTGCACGCTCCGGCCGAATGGAACGGCGTCCCCTTCACCGTGGTGGACACCGGCGGTATCGAGGCACTGCCCGAGACCGTCGTTGCCGGGAGGCGACCCGGCCCCGAGCGGGTATTGGCGCAGGACTCCGCCCCCTATATTCCCCTTATGCGCGCCCAGGCCGAACTGGCAATCCAGGAGGCCAACGCGGTCATTTTCATCACCGACGCCGCCGGTGGTCCGACCGCCGCCGACGAGGAGGTGGCCGACATTCTGCGCCGTGCCCGTTGCCCCATCTTTCTGGCTGCCAACAAGGCTGACAACCCCCGCCTTCGCCAGGCCGCCCTGGAGTTCTATGCCCTGGGCCTGGGAGCGGTTTACCCCATCTCCGCCTTGCATGGCACCGGCGTAGCCGACTTGCTGGATGACATGGTTAAGGCACTACCTTCTTCCGAGCCAGAGGTCGAGGATGAGAGGGTCAAAATTGCCATCGTCGGCCGACCGAACGTAGGCAAGTCATCACTCTTGAACAGGCTGCTCGGTGAGGAGCGAGCCATCGTCAGCCCGATTCCCGGCACCACCCGCGACGCCATTGACACGCATCTGGAGTGGGAGAGCACGCCCATCACGTTGATTGACACAGCCGGCATCCGGCGGCGGGGCAAGATCGAACGCGGAGTGGAGCACTATAGTGTGCTGCGGGCGCTACGGGCCATTCAGCGGGCCGACGTCGCGCTACTGATGATTGATGGTGTCGAGGGGGTCACCGCGCAGGATGCTCACGTGGCCGGTTTCATCCTCGACGAGTGGGCCAGCGTGGTGGTGCTGGTCAACAAGTGGGACGCGGTGTGGAAGGAGACCCACACTATGGCAGAGTACACCAGATGGGTACGTGAGGCCTTCCGTTTCCTCGACTACGTGCCCGTGCTTTTCATCTCCGCGCTCACGGGGCGGCGAGTGCATAAGGTAGTACCAACGGCGTTAGCCGTGCAGGCTGCAAGGCGGCGGCGCATCCCCACCGGGGAACTCAACCGGCTGGTACAAGACGCGCTGGCGCGCCACGCTCCACCCAGCAAGCGAGGCAAACGGCTCAAAATCTACTACGTCAGTCAGCCCGGCGTGGACCCGCCGACCTTTGTCTTCCACGTCAACGACTCAGACCTGGTGCACTTCAGTTATGAGCGCTACCTGGAAAACCAGTTGCGGGGGGCCTACGAGTTCCCCGGTACCCCGCTGCGGTTGGTATTCCGGCGGCGGGAGCGGCGAGAGACAAGAGGCAAGAAGCAAGGGGCAAGAAGCGAAAGATAATAAGCAAGCGTGAAACGTACTGCTTCATGCTTCCTGTTTCTCGCCTCCTGCTTCCTCTTCTGGCCGCGGGCCGGTGACGACACGAAAGCCAATGCAATTGGAACGGTGGCTCGGATGGCCGTAATCGCGGGCGAAGCAGCGTGCGTCTTCGGCGCGGAAGTTCCACGAACCACCACGGATGACGATCTGGTTCTCGCCCGCCCGCGAAGTCGTCCATTCCCACACGTTCCCTGCGCAATCGAGCAAGCCGTATGGACTGGCTCCGTCTGGATAAACTCCCACCGGTGTCGTGCTCCCTACTCCGCCTTCGCGCACATTGACCTGTTCAGGGTCGAACTCATCTCCCCACGGGTAAGTTCGCCCGTCCTCGCCCCGGGCTGCCTTCTCCCATTCCATCTCAGTGGGCAGCCGTACCCCGGCCCATTCACAGTAAGCGAGGGCGTCCTCCCAACTCACCATCACCACCGGGTGGTTGGCCTTGCCCTCCGGGTGGGTGCGTCGTTGTGGATCCCAGTTGTACGGTCCAGCCCATACTTCGTCGAGGTAAGGCACGGGATAAGTGAGATTGTCGGCCAGGAAGCGGGCGTATTGGGCGTTCGTGACCGGGTAGCGGCTGATGCGATGGGCCATCACGTAGGTCGGCTCTCCTTTCTCGCCCTGCTTGAACTCGCCGCCGGGGATATCCACCATCTCGTCAAAGTCACGAGGATCACCCAGGTATGCCAGAGCCGTACCGGCCGAGATACGTTCCGAAGAGCTGGCCTCCGTTTCTGGTTCGAGCAGCCGTACCAGGGCTTCGATGACGGTTGGCACTTCTGGGGTCGTTATCCCCCCTGCCTGCACGGTGGCTATACCAGCCCGTAGCCGGGTGGGGTCGTTACTTAACAGGTCCTGCCAAAGCCGGGCGACCTCCATCTCGGGTGCTCGTCCCACCTCCTCGCTGGTCGTGCGGGTCAGGTAGATGTAGGCAGCGATCTGGGGCCGAGTCAGGTCAGCGAAGGCTGGCCCGGCTCGCAGCATCCGCAACAGCGATTTGTAGCGCAGGTATCGCTCCAACAGCGTGACGGTCTCCGGTGTCCCCTCAGCAGGGCGGGTTTCCAGGCCCGCCAACGGTGACACTGCACGCTGCACCTCCATCCCCTCTCGCGCAGCCAACTCCAGGTCCTGGATCAGGTTGGGGTACTCCAGCAGGTCACGGTAGAGGTCCCGGTAGCGCGCCTGGATGACCACCATTTTGGCCAGGAGCTCCGGCACGACAGGCTCCATCGTACCTTCCGCCACCCGGCGCTCGGCCAGTTTGAGTAACAGGCGGAAGATGTTGAGCGTGCGCTTTACTACGCGCGGGTTGGGTTCCAGGCCCAATGCCAGGATGTCCCTGCAGCCTGGGGGCAGATGAGGGTCGTGCTGGTCAATGAAGCCTGCGATCTGATCATCCTCCAGCGGTGGAAGGTGGAAGGGCAGTTGCACGATTTTCTCCAGGTAACCCTGGCCAGCGATGGGGACGTTGCTTTCCCTTTCATCCTCCCCCACCATGTAACTGGCGTATTGTACCCGTACTACCTGCTCGATGATGTCCTGGTCCACGGCGATGAAGAAGACGCAGCCCTTTACGTTGAGGAACAACTTAATCGCTTCCAGTACCTCCACTGCTCGATCTGGCAGGCAACGATCCAGGTCATCAATGAGGATCACCAGCAAGCCGTTACGACTCCAGATGTACTCTCGCACCAGGTGAGCAAATCCTCCCTGGAACTCTTCCAGCAGCATCAATTGTCGGCGGTAGACCTCGGTGCGCTCGCGCTGAAACGCCGAGACAATCTCGTCCAGCGTCCCCGTCTCGCCCTGCAGCAGTTGTGCCAGTTCGAGGAGCGTGGAGGGGGTGGGGATTAGAGAAAGGCCCAGGTGCAGCGCCCCTTTGCCCAGTTTGGGCCAGTCGATTTGGACTGAGCCCGTCTCGGTGTGCTGTACGTCGGTGTAGAGCCGCATCCGCCAGTCCGCGATCTGCTGGGCGTCTTCCTCGCTGAGTTGGTCACTTCTGAGCCCCTCCAGCACACGCAGTAGCAACGCTCGCCACAGTGCTCCCTCGTCCCGTTCATATTGCCAGGCATTGAACCAGACGACTCGTGCCCATCGGTGGCCCACGGTGCGGCGGTTGATCAACTGTTCGGCAACCAGCCGCATCAGGCTGGTCTTGCCGCTGCCCCATGGGCCGAAGATGCCGATAGTGATGGGAGTGTCCGCGGTGAGCACCACCTCGGCCAAAACGTCGGCGTAATTGGAGAATTTGAGCCGGTCGTGTGTCGCACTCAGGATGGGCTGGTCAGTCCACAGGCCGCGCATCTCGTTCACCGTATTCATAGTTTTCATAACTGGGCCCTCCGTTTCTTTCCTGATACCTGATTGCCGGTTTCTGGATACCGGATACCGGGGATGAACACCGAGTATCCAACATCCAGATTATACACGTCTCGCCGATTTGGTACAAACCGCCGATTATGGTATTATTGGGTATCAAATCAAGCGAGGAGAGTGCACAGAAATATGAAGAACATCACCATCATCGGCGCCGGCTACGTGGGGCTAGTCACCGGGGTCTGCTTCGCCGACCTGGGTAACCAGGTTGCCTGCGTGGACATCGACGAGCAGAAGATTGAGGGGCTGAAGCAAGGAGCGATGCCCATCTACGAGCCGGGCCTGGAGGAGTTGGTGACCCGTAACGTGCGGGCAGGTCGTCTCAGCTTCACCACCTCGTATGCCGAGGGGCTGAAGGAGGCGGAGTTTGTATTCATCGCCGTGGGCACACCGGAGGGGGTGGACGGCGAGGCCGACTTGCGTTACGTGCGTATGGCGGCCCGCTCCATCGCTGAGGTGATGAGCCACCCAATGGTCATCGTCAACAAGTCCACGGTCCCCGTCGGAACCGGCGACTGGGTGGCCGACATCATCCGTGAGTATCGCAGCAATGACGTGGACTGGGCCGTAGTCTCCAACCCCGAGTTCCTGCGCGAAGGTGCTGCCATTAGCGATTTCATGTCCCCTGACCGGGTCGTGCTGGGCTCGCTGAACCGGGAGGCCGCGGAAAAGGTGGCCCAGTTATACCTCCCGCTGCGCACGACGATCATGATCACCGATCTACGCACGGCCGAGATGATCAAGTATGCCTCCAATGCCTTCCTGGCCACGCGCATCTCATTCATCAACGAGATTGCCAACATCTGCGAGGCACTGGGAGCCGACGTCAAGGAGGTCGCCAATGGGATGGGTTACGACAAACGCATCGGCCACACTTTCCTCGACGCTGGTGTGGGGTACGGCGGCAGTTGCTTTCCCAAGGACGTCAGGGCGCTGGCCTACATGGCCGAGATCAAAGGGCGGCACCCGCAGTTGCTCCGCGCGGTTATGGAGATCAACAACTACCAGCGCCGGGCAGTGGTGCGCAAATTGGAGCAGGCACTGGGCAGCCTCCGAGGTAAGACGATCGGGCTGCTGGGATTGGCATTCAAGCCCAACACCGACGACATGCGTGAAGCCCCCTCTGCCCACGTCGCCCATGTACTGCGGACCGCGGGGGCCCACGTGCGTGCCTACGATCCGGTGGCGATGAAGGTGGCCGCGCAGGTGATGCCCGAGTTAGAACTGGCCGAAGATGCTTACGCCCTGGCGGAGGGCTGCGACGCCCTCGTTGTGGTCACCGAGTGGAACGAATTCAAGAACCTGGATTGGGCGCGCATCCGGGATTTGATGAACCAGCCAGTGCTCATAGATGGGCGCAATATCTACGATCCCGCGATCATGAAAGAACTTGGCTTCTACTACCGGGGCGTGGGTCGGGGCTACAAAGATCAGGAGATGCGATGAAGAAAATCAATGGCAGATCTGTCAAAACGCTCAAAACGCACAGGACCCAACTGTCCAATGGGCTGACCGTGCTGGTCAAAGAGGCACACGCTGCCCCGGTGACCAGTTTCTGGGTCTGGTATCGGGTGGGGAGTCGCAACGAACACTTAGGCATTACCGGTATCTCCCACTGGGTAGAGCATATGCTCTTCAAGGGAACGCAGATGTTTCCCAAAGGCATGGCGGAAAAGGCAATCGCCCGTGAGGGCGGCACTTTCAACGGCATGACATGGTACGACTTCACCACCTACTTCGCCACGCTGCCCGCTGAGCGCATAGAGTTGGCCCTGCGCATCGAGGCCGACCGTATGGTCAACGCGCTCTTCGACCCCGACGAGGTTGCCGCCGAGCGCACCGTCATCATCAGCGAGCGGCAGGGGGCCGAAAACAACCCGGAGTTTCTGCTCAACGAAGAATTGGTGGCGGCCGCCTTCCGTGTGCACCCCTACGGCACCGATACTCTCGGCCACATGTGCGACCTGGAGACAATGACCCGCGATCAACTCTATGCGCACTACCGCACCTATTATGCGCCCCACAACTCGCTTGCTGTCGTGGTGGGCGACTTCGACGCCGACGAAATGCTGCGCATGGTCGAGCAGCACTTTGGTGCAATTCCAAACGGCCCAGACATCCCCCCGATGAACGCCGTCGAGCCCCCGCAGAAGGGAGAGCGGCGGGTAACTCGCGAGGGAGGGGGCAACGTCGCTTACCTTCAGATGGTCTTCCGTGCCCCCACCGTCCACGAGCCTGATTTCTTCGCCATGACCGCGCTTGGTGCCGCTCTCACCGGGGCAAGTGGCCTGACTTTCTCTGGCGGCGGCTTGACCAACAAGAGCAGCCGTCTCTACAAGGCGCTGGTGGCGACAGAACTGGCGACCGCCATATCTGGCTCCCTGACCCCAACCGTGGATCCTTTTGTCTACAGCCTCTCGGCCGTCGTGCGCGCCGGCCATACCCCGGCTGAGGTGGAAGAGGCGCTGGAGGCGGAACTGGCGCGCGTGGTCGCCGAGCCGGTCACGCAGGAAGAGGTGACCAAAGCGATCAAGCAGGCCAAGGCGCAATTTGCCTACTCCAGCGAATCCGTCACCGGGCAGGCGCTGTGGATGGGCTTCAGCGAAGTTTTCGCCGACTACACCTGGTTTGAGAACTACATCGCCAACCTCAGCGCCGTCACCGTCGAGGACGTGCAGCGCGTGGCGCAGAAGTACCTCAAGCAGTCCAACCACACAGTCGGATGGTATGTGCCCAATGAACAATGAGACAATGAACAAATGAATCAATGGGGTTGTTCATTGTTAATTGATTCATTGTTCATTGCCCAGGGAGGTATAAGATGTCCTTACCCGGACCGCAAGACATTGTGAGACGCCAACTTAACAACGGAATTGTGGTATTGGTGCGCGAGAACCACAGCAGCCCATCGGTTGTCGTAAGCGGCTACCTGCCCGTGGGAGCCTACGACGAGCGACCGGAGCAGGCCGGGCTGGCCGCCTTTACCGCCACCGCTCTGATGCGCGGCACCGCGAATCGCACCTTCGAACAAATCTACGAAGAGTTGGAATCGGTCGGCGCCAGCGTTGGCGTCAGTGGAGGTACGCACGCCACCGGTTTTGGTACCAAGAGCCTGGTCGAAGACCTGCCGCTGGCGCTCGACGTCCTCACTGACGTGTTGCGCCACCCTACCTTCCCCCACGATGAGGTCGAGAAACTGCGCGGCGAGATTCTCACCGACCTGGAGGAACGCGCCCACGACACCCAGCGTATGGCTGGCCTGACCTTCCACGAACTGGCTTACCCCAGGGAGCACCCCTACGCTCGTAGTCTCAGCGGCTACACCGAGACGGTTAGCCAGCTCAGCCGCGATGACCTGGCCAAGTTCTACGCCGGCGGCTACGGCCCGCAAGGGATGGTCATCGTCATAGTGGGCGCGGTGGAGACCGCCGATACACTGGTGCAGGTCGAGGACGCCTTCAGCGATTGGGAGGGCCACACCTTCGAGCGCGCCCCACTCCCCCACGTTTCCCGCATCACCGAGGTTCGTGAGCGCGCCGTTCCCATTCCTGGCAAGACACAATCGGACATCGTCCTGGGCTATCCTGGCCCCCCTCGCACCGCGCCGGATTTCCTGGACGCGGCTGTGTGCAACACCATTCTGGGCGTCTTCGGATTGATGGGTCGCCTGGGGGAGAATGTGCGCGACGCGCAGGGTTTGGCTTATTACTCGCTCAGCCGCGTGGATGGCGGCCCCGGTCCTGGCCCCTGGCGCGTCGTCGCTGGCGTCAACCCGGCCAACGTCGAGCGAGCCATCGCAAGCATTCGCACCGAGATCCGTCGCATCTGCGATGAGCCGGTGGGTGAGGCAGAGTTAAACGATAACAAGGCTTTCATCACCGGCAGTCTGCCCCTGCGCCTGGAGACCAACGCGGGAGTGGCGTGGGCCATCCTCGATATGGAGCGCTACAATCTGGGTCTGGACTACCTGCGGCGCTATGCAGGCCTGATCAGTGAGATCACCACTGAGCGGGTGCAGGCCGTCGCGCAGCGCTGGCTCAGCCCCGACGCTTACGCTCTTGCCATCGCCGGCCCACCGGCAACGTGATACCATCACACATAATGTGCTATGCTTACTGTCGGCGTTGACCTGATCGAAATCGCCCGCGTCGAGCGGATGCTGACACGCTACAGCGACCGCTTCCTGGAGCGCGTTTTCACCTCGGCCGAGATCTTGTACTGTCAGGCTCGTCCGCCCGAACTGGCGGCCCGCTTCGCGGCCAAGGAGGCCGTCGCCAAAGCGCTGGGGGTGGGCGTGCGGATGATGGCCCGCGATGGCATCAACTGGCAGGACGTGGAGGTCATCGGCGACGTGCGGGGCAAGCCGATCGTTCGCCTTTACGGTCGCGCCGCTGAGCGCGCTGGCGAACTCGGCCTCACCGAATGGGCGATCAGCCTCTCCCACACCCGCGAACACGCCATCGCCTGTGTGGCGGCGCAGTAGGTAAATAGGGTCAGCCTGTTCCCCGTTTGAGCGGAGCAACTTTCTTTGCTCCGCACCTGTTTCTGTGATATACTACTCGACGCGGCGATGAATCATCCAGCGGACACTGGCCTATCGGGAGTGTTCGTAATTGAAGCAGGTGCCATTATGGATACGTCAGTTCAAACCAAAGAGAAAGCCCTATCACTCATTGTAGAGCATCAGGATAGAATTAAAGCTCTGGGGGTGAAGAAAATCGGCTTGTTCGGCTCCTTTGTACGTGAGGAGCAAGGTGTGGAAAGTGACGTGGACTTGCTTGTGGAGTTTGAGCAAGGCAAAAAGACTTTTGATAATTTTATGCGGCTTTCTTTCTTCTTGGAGGATTTGTTCAAACGACGCGTTGAGCTGGTAACGCTTGAGTCCTTGAGTCCTTATATTGGTCCCCACATCGTGAACGAGGTTGAATATGTCACACTCATCGCTTGAATACCTACGCCATATCTTAGACGAGGTGATATACCTCGAAGGCCGAGCAGAAGGGCTGAGCAAAGATGAATTTATGCAGGACGAGACATTGAGAAGAGCCTTTGTACGCAGTTTAGAGGTTATCGGTGAAGCGACCAAGAACATATCTATGGAGCTTAGGCAAAAATACGGTCACATTGACTGGAGAGCAATGGCCGGAATGCGAGACCGATTGATACACAGATACTTTGGCACAGACTATGACATTGTGTGGGATGTTGTCATAAACAAAGTGCCCATGCTCCACCGAGAGATTCAGCAAATCATTGAAAGTGAAAGCGATACGGAGGAACATTCAATACGATGAGCACAAAGAAAGGCCGCGTCTTCTCGGGCGCCCGGCCCACCGGACGCCAGCACCTGGGCAACTACCTGGGTGCCATCCGCAACTACGTCGCCCTGCAGGACGCCTACGACTGTATCTACTGTGTCGTGGATCTGCATGCTCTCACCACGCTCAAGGACACTGATAAGTTGCGCGACTGGACCTACGAAATGGTCCTCGACTGGCTGGCCGCCGGGATGGACCCCGAACGGGGCACCATTATCTTCGTCCAATCCCACGTGCCCCAGGTTACTGAACTGCATCTCCTGCTTTCGATGGCCACTCCCCTGGGCTGGTTGACCCGGCTGCCCACGTTTAAGGAGAAGGTGCGCCAGCAACCCGACAACGTCAACTACGGGCTGGTCGGCTACCCGGTGCTGATGGCCGCCGACATCACGCTCTACAAGGCCGACATCGTTCCCGTCGGCGTGGATCAGGCCCCCCACCTGGAGTTTACCCGCGAGATCGTGCGTCGCTTCAACCATCACTTCGGCGACGTGCTGGTCGAGCCCCAGGCCAAATTCACCGAGTTCCCCAAAGTCCTGGGCGTAGACGGCCAGCAGAAGATGAGCAAGTCGCTGGATAATCACATCGAGATCGCCGCTCCGCCGGAGGAGATCGAGCGGCGGGTGATGCAGATGGTCACCGACCCGGCCCGCCGCTACCGCGGCGATCCTGGTCATCCTGAGGTGTGTAACGTCTTCACCCTGCATGGCTTCTTCTCCCCCGACCAGGTGACGCAGATCGAGAAGGACTGTCGCTCTGCGACCATCGGCTGCGTGGAGTGCAAACGGCTCTTTGTCCAGAACTTGACCGACTACTTCGCTCCCTTCCGCGAGCGGCGGGCGGCGCTGGCCGCAGCCCCCAATCGCGTGTGGGATATCCTGGCCGATGGTGCCCGCCAGGCCTCCGCCATTGCCGCCGAGACCATCGCCGAGGCCAAAGCGGCAATGGGACTTCCTTAGTCCTTAGCCACATGGCTGACCACGACACCACCCTCGCCGACCTGCGCCAGCGCGTGGCTGAATTCGTGGCCGCCCGCGACTGGGAGCAGTTCCACGTCCCCAAGAACCTGAGCGTCGCCATCGCTGTCGAGGCCGCCGAACTGATGGAGCATTTCCAGTGGCTCACCCACGGGCAGGCGGCAGCCGCCATGCAGGACGAAGCGAAGCGAGCCGATGTGGCCGATGAATTGGCGGACGTCCTCATCTACGGGCTCAGCCTGGCGAACGCACTGGACGTGGACGTGAGCGCAATAGTGCTGGACAAATTGGAGCGGAATGAGCAACGCTTCCCCGTTGAAAAGTGATGGGGACGTGCACGAGGAGTCGGAAATGCGGGCAGTCGTACAGAGGGTTAGCAGGGCTTCGGTGAGCGTTGAGGGCGAGGTCGTCGGCGCGATCGGACGGGGCGTGGTCGTGCTGACAGGCGTCACCCACGGCGACACAGAGGAACAGGCCGAGTGGCTGGCGCGTAAGATCGCCGGACTACGCATTTTCGAGGACAGTGCAGGCAAAATAAACACCAGCCTGCTGGATGTGGACGGTGCGGCACTGGTCATCTCTCAGTTCACCCTCTACGCCGACCGCCGCAAGGGCCGCCGCCCGGGCTTCAGCGACGCCGCTCCGCCGGAGGTGGCCGAGCCGTTGGTGGAGCACTTCGCCCAGGCATTGCGGGACCACGGCGTGCCCGTCGAGACCGGCGTCTTCGGCGCGCACATGCTGGTGGAAATCCACAACGATGGCCCCGTGACCATTTTGCTGGAGCGGTGAAGTGTGTCTTGTGTACCTGACGTTCCACTGGTATAATTGGATCGGAATGAATTCATGCCGGTGTGGAGCATGACCCACACACCCCAGCAATGAATGAGAGGATTGCCCAGACATGGTGACCTATACTAACGCACGCAGTACTGGTACTATACCGGACGTTCAGGTTGTGCCGGTCCGGGATGAGCGGGGCCGTGAGCGTTTCGTGCGCTTCGCATGGCAGATTTACCGCGATGATCCTCTGTGGGTGCCTCCGCTGATTCGCAGCCAATTACACACCCTGGACCCACAGCGGGGATCGTTCTTCCGTTATGGCGGGGCTGCCCTGTTCCTGGCCCGGCGCGATGGGCGGGACGTGGGCCGCATCGCTGGCTGGATCAACCACCGCGCCAATCGGTTCCTGAACAAGAGAGCAGCCGGGTTCGGCTTTTTCGAGACCTTCGATGACTACGAGGTTGCCCAGGCGCTATTGGACGCTGTGTGCGACTGGGCTCGCGAGCAGGGGATGGAGACCATCCGTGGCCCGTTTTACTTCTCGATGGATGATTCACCTGGCGTGCTGATCGAGGGTTTCGATCACCCACCGGTGCTGTTGTGCGGACATAGCCCGCTCTACTATGCCGATCTCCTGGAGCAGTATGGCCTGGTCAAGTATCGGGATGCCTATGCGTATTGGATAGACCTGGCTGCGTTCAACGGGGACGTCGCCAACCTGCCGCCCAAAATACTGCGCGTGGCAGAAGCCGTGCGTCGCAGAACCGGGGTTCAGATTCGTACTATGCGAATGGAGGATTGGGACGCAGACGTGGCACGGGTGATGTACCTGGTCAACGAGGCGATGGGCTATATACGCAACCACGTGCCAATGGACGAACAGGAGTTTATCCGCTTCATCGAGGAGCTGCGACAGGTGATTGATCCCGACCTGGTTTTCCTGGCTGAGATAGATGGTCAGCCAGTCGGATTTTCGGCGGCGATACCCGACGTAAACCGGGCGCTCAAAAGTGCCAACGGGCGTCTCTTCCCACTGGGTTGGCTCCGGCTGTGGTGGCGTATGCGCCACATTGACGTAGCCAGCCTGAAACTATTGGCTGTGCTGGAGGAATACCGCTTGCGAGGGTTGGACTCGCTGCTCTATTTGGAGACGGCGCGGGCGCTTCTACGCAAGGGATATACCTGGCTTGACATGTCACTCACGGCTGAGCATAACGCGATGATCAATCGCCTCATCCAGAACCTGGGCGGGCAGCGATACAAGGTGTATCGCACCTACCATATGTCTCTGATGTCGTAGCATCCGGCCGGCTCTCAGAGGCGCCAGCGGCTGCCCTGTGTGATTGGACAGTAGAAGGCTATAAGAGGAAAGGTTGGATCATCGGATGCTCTGGCCGCGAGAGGTTCTCGCTGCTCATCAGTTGTTGCTGCCATTTTTACAAGGACAGGCCTTTTTTGTGCTGGGCCTCTCAATTGTCTTCTTGGCCCGTCGCAGTGCACGACTGGAGGTCGCCCGTGGTCTTTCACTGCTGGCGGTCTTCGGGTTCTGTGAGGCGTTAGTGGCATGGAGTCTTGCGTGGTTTGTGTCTTCGAGTGCTTCGGCCCCCTGGCTCGCCTGGTCGCGGCTGCTTCTACTGGGTGTGGGCTATGCTTTCCTGCTGGCTTTCGCTCTGCAGACCTATGTGCTGCCGGAGAGGCGGCGGTGGGAGCAATGGGCACTTGCCGGCGGTCTCCTTGCACCATGGTTGATTGGTTTAGTCACCGCTCGCCTGGTCGGCACGTCCTCGGAGCAGGTGTGGCTCGGCGGCGAGATTGCTGCACGCTATGGGCTGGCGCTACCTGGCGGTCTGGTGGGGGCGTGGGGGCTGCGCCGCCAGACCTACCGTACCATCGAGGCCCAGCGGCTGCCGCTGGTCAAGCCCCACCTGCGCGTTACCTGGTTCGCCCTGGGGGCCTTCGCCCTGTTCGGGGGGCTGATAGGACCGGCTGCTCCTTTCTTCCCTGCGAACTGGCTCAACCAGGAGGTTCTTCTGCGGGCGGCGGGCGTCCCGATCTCACTCTTCCGTGGCTTATGTGGCGTCGCCATCACCTATGGGATCGTGCGGGCGCTGAGTGTGGTCCTGAGCGAGACCGAACTCTGGCTGGAGAATGTGGAGCAAATACAGGCGCTGGCCCGCGATCGGGAGCGTATCGGGCGAGAGTTACACGACGGCATCATTCAGTCCATCTACGCTGCTGGGCTGATGCTGGAGGAAGCCCGTCACAGTATTCCTGACGAGCCGGAGATGGCGTGTGCCCAACTGACACGTGCGATCGGAAGCCTGAATCAGACCATCCAGGACATTCGCCGCTACATCTTCGACCTGCGTGGTGGGGTACCAGACGATGATATTGAGATGGGCCTGAGCAAGATGCTCAAGGACTTTCGCATCAACACATTATTGGAGACGGAGTTCATCGTGGAAGGTGAGCGCACCCTGGTGCTGGGAGCCGGGCGCCGGCAGCACATCTTCCAAATCGCGCGCGAAGCGTTGACCAACGTAGCCCGGCACGCACAAGCCCGGCGGGTCGAGGTACACCTGCGATATGGCGTCAATGCGTTGCAACTCCGTATCTCCGACGATGGCGTTGGGCTCTCGGCGCTGCCGACCAGCGGGGGACAAGGGCTGCGCAACATCCGTGAACGCGCACGTTTGCTTGATGGCCTGCTGGATGTTGACACTGCGCCGAATAAGGGCATGACCCTGATTCTCACCGTGCCCTATTAGCGTAAAACGTGAAGCGTAACTCCGCCCTACGAGTTGCGTTTGGTCATTGGGATGGGGATACATGGCACTCAGAATTATCATCGTGGACGACCATGAGGTGGTGAGGCTTGGCTTGCGCACGCTTCTTGATCGTCATCCCGGTTTCACTGTCGTGGATGAGGCTGCTACTGTTAAAGAGGCCGTTCGGAAGACCCTGCTTCTTCGTCCCGATGTCGTGGTGATGGACATCCGGTTGTTGGGGGGGAGCGGCATTGATGCCTGCCGAAAAATCGTCGAGCAGGCGCCTGAAGTCAAAGTCATTATGCTCACCTCTTACGCCGAGGACGAGATGCTGTTCGATGCAATCGCCGCCGGGGCGTGCGGCTATGTGCTCAAGCAGATCGGCAGCGATGATTTGATCTGGGCAGTGGAGGCGGTGGGGAGAGGGGAGGCGCTATTGGACCCAGCGCTCACACAGCGGGTCTTCGCCCGCGTGCGCGAAGCGGCGCGCAGAGAGCATGAGGAATCCTTCGCCAGTCTCACCGACCAGGAGATGCGCGTTTTGGCCCAGGTGACCGAAGGGAAGACGAACCGGGAGATTGCCGGGGCTCTGTTTCTGGGTGAGGGTACAGTGCGTAACTACGTCAGCAGCATCCTGAAGAAACTGAGCCTGACAAACCGCGCTGAGGCTGCTGCTTACGCAGTGGAGCACCGTCTGAAGGAATTTCTCTGACGAAAGCTCCGGAAGCCACAGCTTGTTGCGGAATGATTTGGGTGTGTTTCATTTCGGTTGAGCGTCCGGCTTCAGCCGGAAAATCTCCGCTGAAGCGGGGCGTCCGCTCCTTTCCTCCAACTCATTTGAAACACACCCGAATGATTTGGACAAGCGTCCCCTTGGCCAAACAGAGCATCCCGAACAAGTTCGGGTATCCACTTATGCAACACCCTGATCCATACCAAAGCGGGTTGCGAGTCTTCCGAACTCACAACCCGCTTTGCGTTTCGTGATTGTGTTCCGGCAAATGAGGGATTCACCGGATGGCTAAGGCCTGTCTAAGGCGCAGCCTCTTCCAGGTACTCGTTGCATTGCGTGACGGTAGCGTCAAGTTGCGCCTGGGCGTCCTCGCCCCCCATAACGGCGACGAGCATCTCCGCGATGGCTGCACGGCACTCATCGTACCCGGCTATCGGCGACTCAATGCCGTAGCCCATTGACATGAAGGTGAAGGCTTTCTCGTAGGTGGGGTGCTCGGCGAAGTAGTCGGCCAACAGGTCGGCCGCTGCCTGGCGGGTGGGGAAGTAGCCGGTGCTGCTGGCCCACGTCGCCTGCTGCTCCGGTTCGCTCATCCACTTGATGAACAGCCAGGCCGCCAACTGTTCCTCGGGGGTGCTGACGAAGACGGACTGGCTGGCGCCGTAGATGTTCAGCCGTGGCTTGTCGGTGGAGTGCGGCGGCGGGTTGACGCTCCAGTTGAAGCCCGCGCCTTCGTCCACCGCCTGCCCGTAGTAGGGCAGGCCGGAGATGGAGCTGATAGTAAAGAGCACCCGGCCCGCGCCGAAGTCGCTCTGGTCGCCGTAGCGCTCCGTCACCACCGCAGCGCAGCCCCGATCATCCAGGTTCTTCAGGAAGGTCAGCGCTTCCAGGCCCGCCGCATCATCGAAGACGTAGCCGGTGCCGTTCTCGTTGATGATGTTGCCGCCCCGGCTGAAGGTGAAGGTGGCGAAGCGGGAGGCGTCAATGGAGTATTCGTAGCCGATGACGGCCCCCTCACCTGTGGCACCGGAGAACGGCTGCTCGACGGCGGCGCACGACATCTCGGCGAACTCCTCCCAGGTCTCAGGCGGGCTGGTGTAGCCCAACTCGGCCAGCCAATCCTCGTTGTAGTACATCACCTCCATGGACTTGTAGGGCGGCCAGCCGTAGCGAGCCTCGAACTGCGGCAAGTAGTCGGCGGCCAACGCGATGGGGAAGAAGTCGTCCAGTTCCTCCTGCGTATAGCCCCACTTCTCGCTCTCCACGTAGGGATCCAGCGCGACCAGCACGCCCTGTACGGCGTAGGTAGCGGCCTGGTTCTGATAGGCCACCGCCATGCTGGGGAGCTGGTTGGCCGGGATGCCGGCGACGACCTTCTGATACAGGTCATCGTAGCCGCCCTGGGATTCTCCCTGGACCGTGACGCCCCACTCGTTGGTGCGGTTGAATTCGTCAATCAGGCTCAGCATGAGCTCCTCGCGGGAGCCCGTGTGCTGGTACCAGTAGACAACCGTCTGGCCGCTGGGGTCCAGGTTTTCCAGGTCGCCGTAGGTATCCACGTCATAAGTTGACTCTGGCTTTGCGGGGGCGCACGAGGCCACGAGCGGGAGAACCAGAGCCAGGATGGCCAACACAGCAACTAATTTTCGCATTCTCATTATCTTTCCTCCTCCTGATAGGATTTGTTACTTGACAAACCGGTAAATTGGTAGATTGGTTAATTGGTCACTTCTCCCGTGCATCACCTCCTTTCGTCTGGCGTCTCACAAATTACGTTTCACACATCACGTTTTACGCTTTATGTTTTACCCCTTGAGCCCCGTCGTCGCAATCCCCTCCGTAAACTGCTTCTGGGTGAAGAAATACAGCACCAGAATGGGGATGGTCGTGATCACCGAGCCGGCCATGATCAGTTGCGTCTCTGCCGAGGCTTCGGTGATGAAGCCAGATAACCCCACGGTGATAGGACGCCAATCGGATGTGGTGGTGATGATCAAGGGCCACTGCAGCGAGTTCCAGGCCCAGATGCCGTTGAGGATGATCACCGTCATCAAAGGTGCCTTCGAGATCGGCAACACGATCCGCGTCAGGAAACGCAGGTGCCCGCAGCCGTCAATCAGCGCCGCGTCGAATAACTCGTTGGGGATCTGGGCGAAGAACTGCCGCAGTAAGAAAACGGTGAAGGCATTGACCATGAAGGGGATCGTCAGCGCCGTCCAGTTGTTGTACCATGCATTTTCCATACCAAACGTTTGTTTGAAAAAGTCCTCCAGCGCGACGATGATCAGGTAATCTGGAATCATGACCACCGTCCACGGGATCATGTAGGTCGCCAGGTAGGCCGTGAACAGGAGGTTTTTGCCCGGGAACTCCATGCGGGCGAAGGCGTAGGATGCCAGTATGCCCGTCACCACTACCCCCGCGATGGTCAACAGTGTGATGATGGCACTGTTCCGCGTGTACAGGGCGAAGTTTGCCTCTCTCCAGGCTGTGATGTAGTTGCCGAAGAACATGTGCCACACATTCCACCCTTGCTTGACCACAAGCTGGTCAGGACTTGCATCTACCACGTTGAAGTGTGGTCCCCACCGGCCTCGGGCGGCTCCTTCATAGTCTGGCCCTCCCCACTGTCCCAATTTGATGCGCGTGGTAAATTGCTCGGCCAGGCGCGAGTCCACGGTCAGAACAAACCGATCGTAGTTCCGTATCCCGTCATCGGTAGTATCCAGTGCCAGGATCAGCACGTTGAAGGGAATTGCTATTCCCTTCTTCTCAAGGTTTTCGGCCACGAGCCGGGACACCTCATTCACGGGGACGACGCCTTCCACCAGGGGGCTGAAGGAAGCGATTGATCCATGCCAGACGTCGGTCGGGTGCATATCCACCATGATTTCCTGGGCCGGTGACAGGTCGGTGTATGGACGCGCCGTCAAGCCCGCAGGCCAGAATATTTTCTGGCTGTGCTCGCCGTAGGTCTTGGACGCGGTGAGGAGCATCCACGCAAAGGGGAAGATCGCCACGACAGCGCCCAGGGTGAGGACCAGGTACAGAAAGCCCTGCACGATACCGCTACGAACTCGATACTCCCTCGATTCACGTTTCGCAGCAACCATCGTGCTAGCCATAGAACACCCGTCCTTCTGCAATGCGGCTCTGGATCCAGGACAGGCTGAGCATGACGCCGGTCAGGATGAACGCCAGGGCTGAGGCGTAGCCGAACCGATTTCGTTCCCAGAAGTGCTTAAATATGAGAATACTGGACGTCATCGTGGTACCCTGGGGGAAGCCCAGCGTTCGGCCCACCTTGGTCATAACGTAGATGTGGTTGAAGGCCCTGAAAGTGCCAAGAACCCCCATCATGAGCAGGAAATAGGTGGTCGGCGAGACGAGGGGGATCGTAACGTGACGCAGCAGTTCCCAGCGGCTGGCGCCGTCTATCCTGGCTGCCTCGTACAGTTCTCGTGGGACGTTCCCCAGCCCGGCCAGGTAGATGATGGTGTTGTACCCGACGAACACCCAGATGTTGTAGATTATCACTGCCACGAGTGCCAGGCTCGGCCCAGCCGCCCAGGATGGCATTTCAAAGCCGAGCCACTGGCCAATCAACGTGCCGATCCCCGTCGCCTCGAATAGCCACTGGGGCAAGTTCTCCTCCGTCACGCCAAGCATGGCCAATGCCAGGTTGATCAAGCCTCGACGAGGCTCGAAAATCGAGGTCCACACGGCAGCGGAGGCCACCGTGACCGTGACGTAGGGCAGAAAGTACATGATACGCCAGGCGGTCTTGCCACGGATATCCTGAAACAGGATGTTGGCCAAGAGGAAGGAAAGGATAATCTGGAGAGGAACTGTGCCGATGGAATAGTAGAGTGTAATCAGCAGTGATTTGAACAGGTCCTCGTCGCCGTTGGCCAGCATATCCGGGAATCCCAGCACCAGGGCCAGGCCGCCGATGATCAACATCAGCGCGACGGCTGCGTGCAACAGGAATCCCTTTCCTGACGTCTCGGGCTTGATACTGTGCCACACTGCCCATGCTCCGGCCAGCAGACCTAATCCTCCGACTACCCATACCACATCCATCGGTTCGCCCAGCGCCTTCAGGTAGTTCTCCAATCCAATAAAGTCGCCGCGCTGGATGCGCCACTTGTGCATACTGATGTAGAAGGCGTAGCCCACGGGCAGGAGGTTGAAGACGAGCAGCAGGAGTGTACCGGGGAGCAGAAAAAGGTAGGCTTGTAGAGCCTCACGGATGCGTCGGCCCCGGCGCCCAGCAAAGAGACCACGACGGGAGGCAGGCGTCACGGGTTGTTCAACGGTGATCATACTCTCCTTTCGCGAAGGGGAATTATGCTGCACGTAAGATTATAGGACAAAGGTGAGGGACTGTCAAGCGCACACCGAGGAACACCGAGCCCGGTGCCTGTCAAAGTTTACGCCGATTTTACATTCGCTTGACTTTCGGATAACTAACGTGTTCGAGAATAAAGTGGCTGATATTTGGCCCCAGGCTGGATGTAAACAGCGTGGGCAGTAACCACCATATTGTATGAAGGGAGACCTATGAGAACAAAATTTGTACTACTTACTGGCGCAACGCTACTGACGTTGGTGTTTGGCTCTGTGGGGGTCGCAGTGGCGCAAGCTGATATCCTCCCCAGCCCCCCCCGGGAAGGAGGGGGAGGAGCCCTCACACAGCGGGGGGCGCGCGCCTATGGCGTGATCGAGGCCCTCGAAGGACAGTCGCTGACGCTCGTCACGCCCGTTGGCTCGGTGACTGTCATCACTGATGCCAACACCCGCTTCCGTATCCCTGGCGTGGAGGAGCCGGGCCTGGACGCCCTGGCCGTCGGTGACTACCTGGGCGCAGGCGGCTGGTGGGAGCGGGGAGGGAGCACCTTCCACGCCTTTGGCGTAGCGCGGGTGGAGGCCGACCGCGTCTTCCCCTTGGCTGGCGGACTGGCCGCTGTCGGCGACGATACCTTGACGGTCGAGACCGGCCACGGCTTGGCCACCGTCCGCGTGGACAGTGAGACCGCCTATCGCATCGTCAACGTGGAGAAGCCAGGCCTGGACGATCTGGAAGTGGAGATGAAAATCGTCGCCAGGGGGACGCTCAACCCGGATGGCAGTCTGCTGGCGCAGGCGGTCACTGTGCCGTGGGTCGGGCCACGCCAGGGCCATCTGCAGGGCGAGGTACTGGAGGTCGAAGGGGCGGCTTTTACCCTCCGAGCCACCCAGGGTCGCCAGTCCGGTCGCCCGCTTAACGTGCTGACCGATGAGGCGACCGAGTTCCGCATGCCGGGTGTGCCAGGTGTAGACACCCCCTCCATCTCCGACCTGCAGGTAGGTGCTCGTGTCGCCGGTGAAGGTGTGATTGAGGAGGATGGCACAGTGCGGGCTACGCTCGTGGTCGTGCTGCCGGATCAGGTGGCGCGCCTGGTCGGTGAGGTGACCACTATCGAGGGGACCACGCTAGTGCTCGACACACTTGGTGGCACGGTGAACGTCCTCACCGATGCCGATACCGTCTTTCGTGTCCCTGGCGTCGAGGAGCCCGCTCTGGACGACGTCGTGGTCGGCAACCAGGTGATCACGGCTGGTACCTGGGAGGAGGAGGCCACTTTCAATGCCATCGGTGTTGGGGTGCGCAGTGACCGACAGGCGGGCCAGCGGTCCGTCGTGCGCGGGCGCGCCATCCGCGTTGGCACCGAAAGCCTCGTTCTCGGCACTCCACGTGGCCCGGTGACGGTGCTGGTGGACGGCGAGACGCAGTATCGTGTGCCAGGCGCGGATGACCCCGGCCTCGACGACATTGAGGCCGACGCTCTGGTCGGCGCCCGAGGGACGTGGAATGAGGATGGCACACTGCAGGCTACGGGCATGGCAGTGCTGAGCACCAGGTAGGCGGAGGTGGCTCCCACGCCACCGGATTGCCGGGCGTGGGAGCCCGGCCCGCTTTCGAAGTTCTGGACTGTGACCGATGCAAAACAGGCCGGGTGCGATGCCCGACCTGTCTTCGTAGAACCCTTGCGAAGATTCAGCAATAGGTTTCGGGTCGAAGATGTCTTGCGCCTGCCGAGATCATCCCCTTGCCGAGGCCATTTATATCCTTCGCAAGGGTGGCACTCCTACTCGACGAAGCCGACGTACTCTGGGGGCCAATACGAAAACCAGGCGTGGCCCACGATGCAATCAATAGGCACGGGTCCGAAGTTGCGCGAGTCGTTGGAAGCACCTCGGTTGTCGCCCATGACGAAGACGTGCAATGGAGGAAGGGTCTGCGGGCCGCAATTGCCCCCACCCAGATTCACCGTCCAGGATTCGTCGAGTTGCTTGCCCTCGATGTATACCTTCCCGCCGCGTACTTCGATAGTCTCCCCTGGCAGCCCCACCACGCGTTTGATCAGCAGGTCCGTTTGTCCTGGCAGATCAATGACGACGATATCTCCGCGCCGTGGGCCGTGGAGAAGGCGATACGTTACTTTCTCCACTACCACCCGCTGAGCACTGTGCAGGTTAGGTTCCATACTCTGTCCCAGTACCTGGGTGGCCTGGGCCAGGAAGAGGTTGATGGCCAGGGCGATGACGACTGCGGGGATGACCGTCTCGGCCACCTCGCGCAGCGCTTGCAGCAGCCATCGCAACACGTGAGACCCGGGACTGTGGGACTCCTGTCCAATTTCGATTTCTGGTTCTTCGATGATCTCTTCCACGATCTCTTCCACAGCGATCTCTCAGCGTGGGCTAGCGTCGTCGGGGTGGGCGACGTCCTCTGCTGTCCCCTCTGTTGCCCCGGTTTCCCCCTGGCCTGTCGGCCGCTTGGGCCTGCGCTAGCGTCCATCCCTCCAGCACGGCTCGGCGCGAGATGCGGATCTTTCCTTCGGGGTCAATGTTGGTCACCATTACCATGATCTCGTCGCCGACTTCCACCACGTCCTTGACGCTGTTGACGCGATAGTCGGCCAGTTGCGAGATGTGCACCAATCCATCGGTGCCGGGCAGGATCTCGACGAAAGCGCCGAAGTCGGTGATGCGCACCACACGCCCGGTGTAGATGCGGCCCATCTCGGGTTCCTCGGTCAATTCCTCGATCATTCGCTGCGCTTTCTCCGCGGCCGGGCCGCTGGTTGAGGCGATGTAGATGGTGCCATCATCCTCAATGTCAATGCGCACATCGCACTCCTCCTGGATGGCACGCACCGTCTTGCCGCCCGTTCCAATGACCGCTCCCAGTTTATCGGGGTCTATGTGCAGGATAGTCATCCGAGGCGCGTAGGGCGAAAGTTCCGCCCGCGGCGCGGGGATGGTCGCCTCGATCACATCGAGGATCTGCATACGTGCCTGGCGGGCTTGCTCCAACGCCTCTGCCAGGATCTCGTAGGAGAGACCGGCGACTTTTATGTCCATCTGCAAAGCGGTGATCCCCGTGCGCGTACCGGCGACTTTGAAGTCCATGTCTCCGATATGATCTTCCAGCCCCTGGATGTCGGTCAAGATTTGATAGCGGCCATCCTCCATCATCAGGCCCATCGCGATGCCCGCGACCGGGGCCTTGATGGGCACACCGGCATCCATAAGTGCCAGCGTGCTCCCACATACACTCGCCATTGAAGTAGACCCGTTGGAACTGAGCGCCTCGCTGACGACGCGAATGGTGTAAGGGAACTCGCCATTGTCGGGGACCGCCGGCAGCAATGCCCGCTCGGCCAGCGCGCCGTGGCCGATCTCGCGCCGACGGGGGCCGCGCAGCGGGCGCGTCTCACCAGTGGAGTAGGGGGGGAAATTGTAGTGGTGTATGTAGCGCTTGGTCTCCTCCGGTGAAAGGTCGTCCAGCATTTGCTCCTCCCGAGGTGTGCCTAGAGTGGCGACGGAAAGCACCTGGGTCTCGCCACGAGTGAAGAGGCCAGATCCGTGTGTCCGTGGCAGCAGTCCCACCTCGGCTGAAAGGGGGCGGATGGTCTGAGGGTCTCGCCCATCGGCGCGGGTGCCTTCCTCGATAGTGCGTCGGCGGATGAGTTCGCGCTCCACTTCCTCGAATGCTTCTCTGATTGCCCTTTCGTCCCACTCCTCGCCTAGATTCTCGGTCAGTTCATCCCGCAGGACCTTCAATCGCTCGTTGAGGTCCGCTTTGCTCGTTGCGCCGTAGATGGCCTCCGGCAGTCGATCACCCACCTGCTGGCGGACGACTGCATGCAACTCGTCGGGCAGAATGTAGGCGGTATAGGTCCGCTTGGGCTTCCCCACCGCCTCCCGCATCTCGTTCTGGACGCGAATCACGTCCTGTATAGCCTGGTGACCACGGCGGAGTGCCTCGATCATTACATCTTCGCTGACCTCATTCGCTCCCGCCTCGACCATCAGCAAGGCATCGGCGGTGCCGGCCAGCCGCAGATCAAGCGCGCTGTGTTCCATTTGCGAGACGGTCGGGTTGGTAACCACTTCCCTGTCTATGTATCCCACGCGCACGGCTCCTACCGGCCCATCAAACGGGACATCGGAGATGGTGAGTGCTGCCGAAGCACCAATAATGGACAGGATGTCGGCCTGGTGCTCCTCGTCTTGCGAGAGAGGGGTGATGATGACCTGCACATCGTTGCGCATATCGTGGGGGAAAAGGGGACGGATGGGACGATCAGTCAACCGCATAGTAAGCGTGGCTGATTCGGTTGGCCGTCCCTCGCGGCGGAAGAAAGAACCTGGGATGCGGCCGGCCGCGTAGAGCCGCTCCTCGAAGTCCACAGTGAGGGGAAAGAAATTGATCCCCTCGCGGACGCTGTGTGCCATCGTCGCCGCAACGAGCAACAGCGTGTCGCCGTAGCGAACCGTAACCGCACCGCCTGCCTGTTGGGCCAGTTTCCCGGTTTCGAGGGTGACGATCTCGTCTCCCAACGTGGCGGTAAACTCGTGACTATTCACTTTTTACACCTCCGTGTCTGAGGCCAGGCACAGAGGTCAGGGACTGGGGGGTGTCTCGTAGCAGACTGCCTGCTCCTGGGCTACGCTACACTCCCCAATTCCTGGACCTGCGCTTGGCCTCTTAGCTTGTTGATTTCCAGAGAAATATACTGAACCAACTGAACGAGTAGATAGGCACATCCCCTCCGCACCTACTCGTTCGATTGACCTTCCAATGATATACTACCTGCGCAATCCGAGTCGCTGGATGATATCCTTATACCGTTCGGGGTCTTTGCGACTGAGATAGGTCAAATGACGCCGGCGTTGGCCGACCATCTTGAGCAGGCCGCGCCGGGAGTGCTCGTCGTGCTTGTGTGTCTTCAAGTGTTCCGTCAGTTGATGGATGCGGGTAGTCAACAGTGCGATCTGTACTTCTGGTGAGCCTGTATCGTTGGGCGCACGCCCGTACTCCTGCATGATGGCTTCTTTCTCGCTCTTACTCAACGGCACCATTTCCTCCTTCTACACACGGGCGGGGCTTGACGTACGCCCCACCCAGTTTTGCAGGGCTATTCTACCACGATTCAGCCCCACGCGCAAACTGGCCAAGGCGTAAAACGTGAAACCTAAAGCGTGAGCCAGAGTGCAGCGATGTTGCATCTTCTCGGTTTTTGCGTGCGTCTGGTATGATCACCAGTTTGTAGTCCTTCCCAAATTGCTGTAGAATGCACGGGTTCGTCAGGGCTTCGGTCCCGGAGACCGAGCGTCATTGAGATGGGCCGTTGCCTACAAGATTAGGAGGGACGGGTTGGACGAAACGGGCGGGATATCGTTAAAGCCAGAGGTAGAAGTCGCGCAGGCGGCCGGGATCATCGCGTTGGGAAACATCGCCAGTCGCATGCTGGGGCTGCTACGGGGGATGGTCATGTCCCGCCTCTTCGGCGCTGGCGGCGACGTGAGCGCGCTGAATGCAGCACTCCGCATCCCTATCATGATCTACGACCTGCTGGTGGGGGGCATAGTCAGTTCGGCCCTCGTTCCCGTCCTCTCCAACTACACAGCTCCGGAACGCCGGACAGAGTTGTGGCACTTACTTAGTGTCCTGCTCAGCGTCACCCTGTTGATCCTGTGCGGGTTCGTCCTGCTGGGGGAACTCCTGGCCCCTCAGGTGATTTGGCTACAAGCCGGGGGGCTTTCGCTCCCCTATCGGACTCTGGCGACCGATCTCTTGCGATTGGTTCTCCCGGCGGTTCTTTTCCTCAGCCTGGCCAGTATCCTATCCGGCACTCTCTATGCGCTCAAACGGTTCACCTTCCCCGCCTTCACCGCCGCTGTTTGCAATGCCGCCATGGTCGTCGTGGCGCTGGCCCTGGGATGCCGATGGGGTGTCCACAGCATGGCCGCCGGTATGCTGGTGGGTGCTGCGCTCCAGGTGGTGCTCCAACTGCCTGGAATGCGCGATGTCCGGCTCCGCTTCGCCCTTGATCTCCGCCACCCCGTCCTGCGCCACATTGGGCGACTCTATCTCCCTATCCTGATCGGTCTGGCGGTGGACAAACTGGCGGAGCTACTCAGTTACAACCTGGCCTCCCACATCGGCGATTCTGCCATCTCCTGGATGGGATATGCAGCGCAGATTGTGCAGTTCCCCCTTGGCCTGATCGTCACTGCTGTATCCATCGCCATACTTCCCACCCTCTCCCGGCAGGCTGTCGCCGAGAAAACTGGCCCTTTCCGGGCTACCCTGGCCCGGGGGCTGCGGTTGGTGCTGGCCCTGATCATCCCGTCCACCATCGGCCTGTACGTGTTGGCGAATCCCATTATCGCCCTCATCTTCGAACACGGCTACTTTACGCCAGCGGACACGGTAGCGACGGCGCAGGCGCTGCGGTGTGCGCTCCTGGGATTGCTCTTCGCCGCCGTGGATCAGCCCCTCATTTTCGCCTTCTACGCCCGCAAGGACACGCTGACCCCCGCCCTGGTGGGGGTGGGAACGACGCTCCTCTACGCTCTGATGGCCCTATCTTCCTGGTGGCTAGGGGTACTGACCCTGCCGCTCCTGGTCTTGGTCAACTCCCTCAAATTGACCGCCCACGCGCTGGCTATGCTGGTGCTGACCCGGCGACGCTTAGGCGGGCTGGGCGATCACGGCCTGTGGTCTCTCATGCTGAAGGCCACCCTCGCTGCGCTGGTGATGGCAGCGGTGACCTGGGGCGTGATGTGCGCTCTGGCGACGGTGGCACCGCCGGGCCTACTGGGGGAACTGCTAGTCGTGGGCGGGGCTGGAGGCGTTGGGGTGGTAGTCTACGGACTTCTGGCTTTGGTGTTGAGACTTGAGGAGATTCGCCTGATCCGCGCTGCCGTCGGCGATAGCCTGAACCGCTTGACGGGGCCTGGACGGTAGATTATAATGCCATCGAATGTAATGCGTAGTGCGTAAAGCGTGATAGTGGATGAGAGACTGAACGCTTGGTGAGGATTGACGTGTGAAAGGCGCATTGGGAGTTGAGCAGGAAGTTGAGCAGATTCAACCGGTTCGTCCTGAGCAATATGACGAGGCGTATTTCTTAGGTTCTTGCGAAGGATACACAGAGTTCACCGCCAGCGAAGGGACGCATCTGTCGCGCCGGCTGAGCCAGGCTTTTGAGGTGGCCGAGGTCGCGCCTGGGATGTGGGTGCTCGACGTCGGCTGCGGGCGGGGTGAGATTCTGCGTCGCTGCGCGAGGCTGGGAGCGCAGGCATACGGGGTGGACTACGCGCCGGTGGCGTTGCGGATGGCACGGGGATTGGCGGTGGCCGATGAGGAAACGAGGAGCACTGTGGGCGTCTACCGGGCCGACGCCAAAGGGTTGCCCTTTCCTGCCGCCTCCTTCGATCGCGTGCTGATGTTCGACCTGGTCGAGCACCTGCACCCGTGGGAACTGGACCAGGCGTTGGCGGAGGCACGACGCGTGCTGCGACCCGATGGCCGGCTCATCATCCACACCGCCCCCAACGTCTGGTACGACCGGTACGCGTACCCGCTGGTGCGGCTGGTGCGCACGCTGATGGGGCAGGGAGTGAATTACCCAAAAGACCCCCGCGCCATCGTCCCAGCCAACCTCGACGTGCACGTGAACGAACAGAGCGCGGCCAGCCTGCGGCGGGCACTGCGGCGGGCGGGCTTCTGTGCCCAGGTATGGCTGGACACGCCCCCGCAGAACCGGGACGAGGGGCCGCTGCTGGCGGCGGCCCGCTACGTCCTGTTCAACTGGCCGCCCTTCCGCTGGTTCTTTGAGCGGGAGGTATTCGCAGTAGCGAGGGTGAAAGCATGGTGAGCAACTCACATCGTCAACTTCGATTACCCCTCGAAGGAATGGAGTCGGTCACAACAACTGCTCAGGTATCAGCCCCATCGGGATATCGTGGGCTGTATGCTTTCCATAAATACTGGGGGAAGAAACCTTTTGAGCCGGTTTCCTATGTGATTGAGAATCTGACCGATGGACATGAGGTAATCTTGGATCCCTTTATGGGGTCGGGTGTAATTGCAAGAGAATCTGCCCGTCTTGGGCGACGCTTTATCGGCATTGATCTCAATCCGATTGCCATCGAGATTTCAAAACTTCTAGTCTCACCACCTGACGCTAGTATTGTTGAGGAAGGCTTGGTCGAAATCGAGGAGCGCGTGCGTAGACAAATCGAGGAGTCCTACAAGAGAGACGATGCCAACGACGTTGCGACTCACTACCTCTGGAAGAATCAGGAACTCCGGCAAGTATGGGTAGTGGAAAGGAGAATAGGTAGGGGAAGACGAGTATACGAGCCGACGGAGTACGACATTAGACAATTTGAGAAGTATAAGGGGTATCAATCGCGTCACATTCGGCCACCCCGATTCTTTACAAACTCTAGAATCAATGCATCTCCCAATCTGACATTGAATGACATTTTCACCGACCGTGCATTGCGAAATATAGACTTGCTACTGGATGCAATCGGCAACTTGCCCTCACCCACTCAGCCTGTTTTTCGCTTATGTCTGACTGCCGCTTGCGGCCAAATGAGCCGTATGGTTTTTGCTATCACAGGTCGGGGCAAAACAACAGGTCGTTCTTCCCCCAGAATTGAGGTAGGAAGTTGGGTGGTCGGTTATTGGCGTCCTGAGCTTCATTTTGAGATCAACGTATGGAATTGTTTTGCGCGGCGGGTGCGCAGATTGGTTAAGGCCTTGAGAGAACCAGACCTGCCGGCGCCCTGCTTGTTGTCGAATCACCATTCTGATGTATTATGCGGCCAGGCAACAGGGTCTCTCTATTGCGATGATGCATTGGAAGTGCTCAGACGGTTTCCTGCTAACTCGATTGATCTGATCTTGACCGACCCCCCACATAGCGATCGGGTGCCCTATCTCGAACTCAGCGAGATATGGAACGCTATTCTTGGGTACACCGTAGACTTTCGGAGGGAGATTGTAGTCTCTAACGCCATGGAAAGACATAAAGGGTTTGCAGAGTACAACCGCGCTATGAGGAAGTTTCTTGCTCTTGCTGGGCAAGTTCTGAAGAAAGGTCGCCTTCTGGTATTGCTTTTCAATGCACGCGGCTCGTTAAGCTGGGAGTATCTGCGTGCATTTCACCAGGAGCCTACCGAAGGTCACCTCGAATACGTGGGATATTTTCCGTTGTCCTACTCCGCCGGATCCGTTGTGCAAGACAGCAGAAAGGGCGGTTTGAAGCATGACTTCGCTTTAGTGTTCCAGAAACAGGGTACTGGCTCTTCGGATATAGATCGAGTCTGCAAACTGCAACATATTGAAGGCTGGTCGAGTGCTCTCCCTGAGAAGTGGAGGAAAAACGGATGTCCCTAGATTTTCAGAACGCTGAACGGATGTTCCGGGAAGATAGGATTCGAGAACTCAGCCAAACCCCGGATGGATTACTTTACCTGAAGCTTAGATCCCTGTCCCGCAAAAGGTATCTCGAGAGGCTCTTTGATAAAGTCGGGCTTACTCCGCAGAGTACCCTTGCGAGACAGATGTTCAGAGAGGTCTATGAGGCCAAAGTTCATAAGGGGACTGTCGATGACCTCATCCAGGAGATTTACGAGGAGGAGAGAGCGGTACGGAGGGAGACGGAGGATGAGTTGGTCAGTGAACTGTACCGCCTGCAAGTATTTGATTGGGGTGGGCTTCATCAAAGCGGCCTGGAAAGGACGATTGTAAATAACTACGTAAAGAGGACTCGAAGGTATGATGAACTGTGTGAGAAGATTGACAACGAACTTCAAGTCAGTCTGAGGGGCTATGTCTTGTGCTCGTGGTACAATCACTGGACATCAATCATCATCGAAGACGTGTTTCGGGATCACCCAGGCGTTCTTCCTGCTGTTGGGCAAGTTAAGAAGATAGACTTCTTTATCAGCGATGTGCCGTTTGACTTGAAGGTTACACACCTGCCAGAGGGATATATCGCTGAAAGACGGAGAGCCAATGGTCTGCGCCCTGAAGTCACGCTTCTCAAGGGCCTGGCACGACAGTTTGACATTCATTACGACCGAGATATGTCGCGAGCACAGCTCTTGGAAGACCTGTGGGAGAAATTGGCAGATCATCCCTCCCAACAAGTGGTGTATCGCTTGAGAGAGTTGAAAGACACCAGAGACAAAATACTGGAGGAAGCAGTTCTTGATCCTTCGGCTCTCATCAGATGGCTGTACGAGCAGCAGGGAGCGCGTCGTTTTGATGCTACGAATCGACTATTCCTGATACTGGTGGACAAGTCAAACTACTTCGACTCCTGGAAACTGAAACGCGCCAAGCCGCTGCTGGTTGACCGTATACACGCATATCTTGACGAAGTAGGCACGAGCCCCGGACGAGAGATCGAATTTCAGTGGAGAGATGGGCGGATCTATAACGTCGTGTCAGATGCCATATTTGTGGTGCACGACAGGGGAACTGGGCAGTGAGTCGCAAGGAGCCGGCTTCACCTCCCAGGAGAGGGTACCACATCCGCGGGGGATAGGTGAGCCGTTCGCATTATGGAGATGTGAGGCCACGCCTCACGGTATCAGATGAAAGACCGCCGTACAGTTGACGAGTTATCTATAGAAGAACTTGAAGAGGTTCTGCGCATCCGCAAGCGGGAGGCGCGGCTGGCGCGTCTGCGCCGGTTGGGCAAGGAAGCCGACGGAACGGCGTGGGACCCGCTGGCCCCGGAACCGGTCGAACCCCAGCCCCCGCCCTTGCCGACAGACTATCGGCGTTTCGAGGGCGCAGGGGCTACAGTGCAGTACCGTGCTCACGCGCTGGACGAACCAGTTGCCGAGGAGAAACCCAGGCGGCAGCGGCGCCCCATTCGCTGGGATTGGCTGCGCGATAAGAGTCTGCTGATGGTTGAGTTAGCCTTGCTGGCAGGGTTGATCCTCGTGTTACTCAGTTCTCTGGCAACGCTGCGCCAGATCAACGAGGAAGCCGGTCAGGCCCAGGAGGCCCAACTGCCCACCCTCACACCCACTCCCCTCATCCAGGTGGTTGTGCTGCCGGGAGGCCATACGCCTCCTGACTCGTCTGGCGGTCCCGCCCCGGAGGAAATCCCTGCCCATCTGCGCGATCTGGTGGGTGCGATCACGCCGCTGCCTATGCCCACGCCGGGGCCAGAGCAGGCCGTCCGCATCCAGATTCCTGCCATCGGAGTAGACGCCCCGGTCGTGGAGGGGGACGACCGGGAACCGCTCAAGCAGGGAACCGGTCATCACGTCGGCAGTGCCAACCCAGGTGAGAGGGGCAATTGCGTCATCTCAGCCCATAACGACATCTTTGGCGAGATCTTTCGCGATCTGCCGGATCTTGACCTGGGTGATGAGATATTAGTCCACACAGCCGTCCAGGTATACCGTTACGTCGTCACTCAGAAGCGCATCATTGAGCCGACGGAGGTGAGCGTGGTGTACCCTACTTCCAGCCCCGTGCTCACGCTCATCTCTTGCTACCCGTACGGGATTGACACACGTCGTATCGTCGTCATTGGCGAGTTGCAGCCGTAGAGAGGAGAGAGAATTATGGCGAAGAAGTCACGTCACGTCAAGAAGAGAGGCCGGCGGGTGCGCCTTTCGCGGACCCAGATGGTACAGCCGGAGACGGGTGAAGTAACCAAGGTCCCCCTCGTCACCGTCCAGGCGCGACCTGCGGCACAGGTGACTGACCTGCGAGATGAATACCGCTATGTCATCGCCGACCTCAAGCGTATTGGTATCATCGCTGTAGCGATGTTAGCGGTGTTGATTGCTCTGGCGCTGTTATTGGATTGAGCCGTCGAGCGAGCATTTTCTGTTGCCAGGACTAACGTAAAAGCGCCCGTGTCTTGGACGCGGGCGTTAGTCCTGTTGGGGCTCTCTATCAGGTGGGGATCTGGTCAGGCTTACGAGCGGGCAGTAGGGGAAGCATCCGTGTTAATGCGGCCAGTCCCCACGATACTCCCCAGTGGAGAGCCAGTGCCAGCCATAGATTCTGAGCCAGCAGGAACAGCGCACCGCTGACGACGGCCAGTGCACCGCGCAGCAACTGGGCTGGGGCTCGCTGTGGATCGGCCAGGCCCTTGCGCCAGGCCGGGTTGAGCACTGCCTCCAGCGCCACCAGCGCCAACCCAATCCAGAGGCCCCAATACATGCCCACTGTGAGGATAGGCGCGTTGCGGTAGAAGGCCCAATGGACTTCGTGGTAGGCTGCCTCACGCAAAAAGACCCATCCGGAACTGTTGGCCCCGGCCACCACGTCCCCTTCACCGGCAGTGATACCAGCGGTGACCAGGGCTCGGCGGTAGGTCCACCAGACCAGTGCCAGCAGTCCCCAGGCACCGATGCCCAGTGCCACTGCCCATCCCACGTCGTGTGCCCAGTCAAGCCAGTTGGCAGCAATGTGGGCGCTGGTCTCTTCCCCACCTGAAATAGACAAGTCGAGTTGCTGTAACCCCAATAGCCGCCCGACGACCGCGTCGTGGCCCCACAGGAACGCAGCGAAGGGCACGCCGATGTAGTACAGCGGACGAAGGAGTTGAAGCAACCACGGAGAAAAGCGCCAAGCGACCAGACGGGCGACAAACTCTCCTATTGCACCAGGGCGGGGTTGACGGAAAAGCCAGGCCAGATTCGTGCAGAGGGCAGCCAAGAACAGCGAGCCGCTCAGCCATAACCAGCCTTCGCTCCACGCCACGGTCAGTTCAGGCATGTGCCTACCTCCCCCGTAGCGGCACGGTCAGTGTGATCTGTGTTCCCCTGCCTGGTGCTGAGGCGATGGTCAGTGTGCCACCGACCAACTCGGCCCGCTCGTGCATATTGATCATGCCCAGGCTGCTACGTTCATCATAGCGCAGTTGCACCGCATCCACGTCGAATCCCGTGCCGTCATCCTTTACCTCAGCGACGAACATGCTGTCTCGAATACAGAGTTGCACCCAGATATTTTCGGCCTGGGCGTGTTTACGGGCGTTGAGGATTGCCTCATCAATGATGTAGAAGACCACCCCCTGGGCATTCTGGTCCAGTAATTGGTTTACCCCTGGCGTTACCTCCAGATGAATCGGTGTGGGGTCCGTCTCGGCCAACTTGCTGATGTACTGCTCCAACGCCGCCTGCAGTCCCTGTGTTTCGAGGATGAGCGGTCGGAGCGTGAAGAGCATGTGACGGATCTCCTTCGTCGTGCGACGTGCCAGTTCCTCGACCCGCGCCAGTTCCTGCGCCAATTCCTCAGTCGCCTGTTGCGGACCCTTTTCCCTGTCCAACAACATCCTTACATAGTTCAGCCGCATCGCGATGGCCGCAATGCTCTGCGTGGGGCCGTCGTGCAGATCGCGGGCTAGTTTCTTGCGCGCGTCTTCTTCTACCTCCACGATGCGTTCTTTCTCTTCCCTCAGGCTCTGATAAAGTTGGGCGTTCTGAAGCGCGACGATGGCCTGATTACAGATGGCGGTGAGCAACTCCTGATGATCTTCCGTGTAGGTATCAGGCTGGGTGCTACCGAAAACCACCGCGCCGAAATTCTCGAACCCGGCACGCAGCGGCACAACGATCGCCTGCCGACAACTGTGCATCATAATGAGTTGACCTAACTCCGGGTCTGTCGCTGGATCGTCGGTGATCACAGCCTCTGCTGTCGCCAACGACCGGGCCAGGACGCCGCTCTTGCCCTGGAAAATGGCGTTCCGGTCACGCAACGGTAAGTGACGCGAGGCCACAGTGCGCAGGTCATTGTGACTGAAGAGCATCACCAGGCTCACGTGGGCCGCGTTTAGTCGGCCCAACTCGTGCATCCCGGCCTCGCCTACTTCGAGCACTGCGTCCAATACTTTGTTGTAGTTCAGCGTCGCACTGAGCGTGCTCGCCAACTCAAAGATCACCTGCGCATGTTCTTGAGCAGCACGCAACTTTCGCAGTTCGGCCTCCTCCTCAAGTTGGCGCGCGTGCGCGGTGATCTGTTTCATCTGAGCGCCTACGAGACCACTTATCAAGGCTGCCAGCAGAAGGACAAGAGAGCGGGCTGCAAATGGGAGCAGTTCCGACCGTGCTGGGCCAGATGGTGCGATGATGTAGCCGGCAAGGCCGCAGCCTACCACGACGATGAGAGCGATCAGCAGGCTGATCACCCAGGGAAAGCGCAGTGCTGCTGTGAGAATAGGAAACAGCGCGAAGAACAGCAATGGGCTTGCCAGGCCGCCCGACATAATGACAAAGCCGATGGTCAGGACAGTGTCAACCAGCAGCGTCGCCACCGGTATGGCGCGCGGGAGGATGCCATAGAGCAGCAGCAACACGGTGATGAGGTTGTAAAAGGCCGCAACCGTAAGGAGGATAATCTGGGGCAGTATAGAGGCCGTGTCGAAGGACCCACCGTGGTTGATAAAGATATCCAGGAAACTGACAAGTGCCACGCTTACCAGGAGTAACCAGCGCAAGTTGCTGATCAGCCAGTCTGCCTGGAAACGTTCCTTGGCGCCCTCGGACATAGGCATAACCATTTTTCCATCGCACGCTAAACAGGCCGCGGACACTGAGTGTAGGATCCACTGCATGCGGCCACGGCCTGAGGTTGACACAGTGGGCGCGAAGGGACTTGAACCCCTGACCTCTACAATGTGAGTGTAGCGCTCTGACCGACTGAGCTACGCGCCCGGAGCACGAGCATTATAGCATTGAACACTTCAAATCGCAAGTCTTGACAGTTATGTACCTTTGTGGTATCATCGTGTTCAAATTGAATACCCCGGCGATACTCTTATCCAGAGAGGTGGAGGGACCGGCCCTGCGAAGCCTCGGCAACCAACTAGCCGCTAGCGGTTAATATGGTGCCAATTCCGGCAGAATGGTGTTTCTGGAAGATGAGAGGTGGTCACATCAATCGTGCCCCTTCTGTCCTCCAGGAGGGGCTTTTTTTGTCAGCGCCAGCCCTGGCTGGGGAGAAAGCATAGGGAGGTGTAGATGACGAAGCGTAACATTATGGTAGTTGAAGCAACCGGCCAGTTTATCGAGGACATTCCGGTTGAAATCGTGGAGCGCAAGGGGATCGGTCATCCCGATAGCCTGTGCGACGGCATCGCCGAGCGTATCTCGGTTGAGTACTCCCGCTGGTGCCAGGAGAATCTGGGCGTGCTCTTGCATCACAACTTCGACAAGGTACAGTTGGTGGCCGGAGAGGTCGAAGTCGGCTACGGTGGCGGGCGTATGCTCAAGCCCATCCGCGTCCAGATCGCCGGGCGTGGCACCCCCGCTTTCCAGGGCCGGAAGGTGCCTATGGACGATATTGCCATCGAAGCCGCCAAGCAGCACGTGCGTGAGACCATGCGCTATCTGGATCCTGACAGACACATGGTGATTGACAGTTACGCTGGTCGGGGGGCCGAGGAGTTGCAATACGTGGTAGATCACGTGACGGCCAACGACACCAGTTTTGGCGTCAGTCACTGGCCTCGCTCCGGGCTGGAGCACACCGTCTACGAGACCACCCAGCACGTTAACTACAGGCTGATTGACGATTTCCCGGTGGGCGAGGACGTCAAGGTGATGGGTATGCGTCACGACGGCGAACTGATGCTGACGGTCGCGTTGCCCTTTATCGCTACGCGCATCGGAGACGCGACCGAGTACCAGGAAGTCAAGCGGGCTGCCGAGGCGGCTATCCAGGAATATGCCTCTCAACTGGACCACCGGAAGGTGACGGTGATGGTGGACACGGCTGACGACATTGCCAACGACGCAGTTTACCTGACGCTGACCGGCACCTCGGCCGAGATGGGCGATGACGGGGCAGTCGGTCGTGGCAACCGGGTCAACGGCGTCATCGCGCCTTTCCGCTCGACCAGCCTGGAGGCGGCCTGTGGCAAGAACCCGATCTCCCACGTGGGCAAGGTCTACAACGTGCTGGCGCTGCTGACAGCGCAGGACATCGTCGGGCGGGTGCCCACTGTCCGAGAGGTTACTGTTTACGTCCTCTCGCAGATTGGCGCGCCATTGGATCAGCCGCTGGTGGCCACCGCGCTGGTGCACCCGGCCAACGGACCCCTCACTCCTAGCATTCGGGCCGATGTGCAGAGTGTACTCGACGAGCACCTGGCGCAGGTCAATTCCATTCGCACCCGCATCCTCAACCGGGAGTTAACGCTGTTCTAGCGGCTCTCGCCGCGTATGACGCCCCACGACGAGGGATGTGGCAGCGGGCTGGCCTTATTGGCTGGCCCGCTGTGCCATCTCGCGGATGGGTTGCGCGAGGCGGCGCAAACACCACTTTGACATCTCGGCCTTTTCATTGTATACTGTCTCCGGTTCAGAGACGAGGCTTCAGGATGTGTGTCCTGTTTGTTATGTGCTTTCTCAGCCCACCCGCCCCTCCGCAGCCAGACCCCCGGTCTGGATAGGCGCGTGGGGATGCACGCCCGAAACGTAAATCGGCCAGCCCTCCAGACCATGCGGGGGCTGGCTTTTGTATGAGGATACCGATGACGATCCGGGAACTCACTGATGAGATGAACCGCTTCGTGGAAGCGATGGGTTGGTACAGGGAGGATTCACCGTGGCCGCAGACGCCGCGCAACATCGCCATATCGCTTTCGTTGGAGGCGGCTGAGGTGCTGGAGCATTTCCAGTGGGGTGAGCAGGCCGATAAAGAGGCGCTGGCGGAGGAACTGGCCGACGTGGCGCTCTATCTGCTACAACTGGCCTACCTGACGGACACAGACCTGGAGCAGGCAGTTCTCGATAAATTGGCGATCAACTACAGCCGGAACTGGTCCGAGGGGTAGGAAAGTGTGAAAATCCTCGCCGTCAGCGACCAGGTGGTTGAAGGCATCTACAGTGCACACATCTGCGAGCGATTTGGCGATGTGGATATGGTGCTGGCGTGTGGCGACCTGCCCTACTCATACCTGGAGTATATCGTGACGATCTTGAACGTGCCCTGTTTCTTCGTGCACGGCAACCATGACCGACCCGAGTACACGTCTGATGGGCGCACGCTTACCGAACCAGGCGGTTGGGTCGATTTGGATGGACGGACTGTAAAGGCCAAAGGGGTACTCCTGGGAGGGCTGGAGGGATCAATCCGTTATAAACCCAGAGCGCCTTTCCAGTACACAGAGAGTGAAATGGCCTATAAAGTCTGGCGACTGACGCCGGCTCTGCTTATGAATCATGTGCTCTACAGGCGCTACCTGGATATCCTCATCACGCACTCACCGCCCTTCGGTATCCACGATGGCGAAGATTGGCCTCATCGCGGTTTTAAGGCGTTGCTTGGGCTCATGATCCGTTTCCGGCCTCGCTATCTGCTCCACGGCCACAAGCACATCTACGGACCGGAACCCTGGCGGACACGTTACCTGGACACTGAGGTCGTCAACGTCTACCCGTTCCGCGTGATCGAGTGGTAACGTACCATGGTCGGCAAAGATCAGGCCCAAGCGGATTTCGACACGGCGCGGCGCAAGGCGTTCTGGAACGAAGTTTTCTCATTCCTGAGCGGTCGTCCGAACCGGCTGCTTTCATGGGACGAGGTGCGCGGTAAACTGGGCATACGTGGGCAAGTCTACCGGGGTGTGCAGGCCGTGCTGGTGAACAAGATCATCGGCAGTGTGGGGCGCTACCGGGACTTCGACCGCGTCTTCATGCCGACGCAGGATCGCACGGCGGACCGCTGGCGCTCTATCGCCAGGGCCCACTACGATGATGTCAGTCTGCCACCCGTGAAATTGTACAAGATCGGGGATGCCTATTTCGTCCTCGATGGCAATCACCGCGTCTCGGTAGCGCGGGAGCGTGGCATTGACTTCGTGGACGCCGAGGTGATCGAGGCGAAGACCAGAGTGCCGGTGACAGCCGAACTGGACGCTGACGACCTGGAGATCAAGGGCGAATACGCCCGCTTCCTCAATCGCACGCGGCTGGACGAGTTACGACCCGACCAGCGCATTGAGTTCACCATCGGCGGTGGGTATGAACGGCTGCTGGAGCACGTCGCCGTGCACCGCCACTTTATGGGCCTGGAGCAGCAACGCTTCATCCCTGATGACGAAGCAGTCTGCGATTGGTATGACAACCTCTATCTTCCGCTGGTGCACATCGTCCGCGAAAAGGATGTCCTGGCCGACTTTCCCGGTCGTACCGAGGCAGACCTGTACCTGTGGATTATGGATCACCAGCATTACCTGCGTGAACGGTTCGGCCCTGGTGTGGAGACAGAACAGGCCGCCGAGCACTTCGCTGGCCACTACACCACCCGGCCGATCAAGCGTATGCTGCATGCCGTGCATGACATGGTCGCCGGGCAGGATGTGGACGAGGAATTTGGCTAGGCCCTGAGGGTTTCGGAGAATCCTTAAGGTCTGCGTTCTGAGAAGATGGAAGCAAGGAGGAGCAATGGCTACCAAAGTCACCCCCCGCGGTGAGGACTACTCCCGCTGGTACACCGATGTGGTCCAGATGGCCGATCTGGCCGATTATGCCCCCGTCAAGGGCTGCATGGTGATCAAACCCCATGGCTATGCACTGTGGGAGAACATCAAGGCGGGGCTTGATCGGCGCTTCAAGGCTACTGGCCACGTCAATGCGTATTTCCCGCTCTTTATCCCGCTGAGTTTCATCCAGAAAGAGGCGGAACATGTGGAGGGCTTCTCGCCTGAACTGGCCATCGTCACCATCGGCGGTGGCAAACAATTGGAGGAGCCACTGGTCGTGCGTCCTACCTCGGAGACGATTATCGGCCACATGTACGCCAAGTGGATCCAGTCCTACCGCGACCTGCCCCTGCTGATCAATCAGTGGGCCAACGTGGTGCGCTGGGAGATGCGCACCCGTCTGTTCCTGCGCACGATGGAATTTCTGTGGCAGGAGGGACACACGGCCCACGCCACCGCCGAGGAGGCACAGGAAGAGACGTTGCGGATGCTTGACATCTATACTGAGTTCGCCGTCGAGGATGCTGCCATCCCGGTCATCCCCGGCCGCAAGAGCAAGAGCGAGACGTTCGCTGGCGCGGTGACCAGTTACACCATTGAGGCGATGATGGGAGACTACAAGGCACTTCAGGCGGGCACCAGCCACTTCCTCGGGGAGAACTTCGCCAGGGCGTTCGACATCAAGTTCCTCGACGAAAACAATGAGCTCCAATACGTGTGGACGACCAGTTGGGGCGTCAGCACGCGCATGGTGGGAGCAGTGGTGATGGTGCACGGAGACGATCAGGGGTTGGTATTGCCGCCAAAACTGGCCCCGACCCAGGTTGTCATTATACCCATTTGGAAGGGCGATAGCGAGCGCGCTGAGGTGCTTGAGGTCGTGACCCAGGTGGAGGCGATGTTGCGCGACGACGTGCGCGTGCATGTGGACGACCGTGACGAGTATTCGCCCGGCTGGAAGTTCAACGAATGGGAAATGCGTGGAGTGCCGCTGCGGATCGAGATCGGCCCCCGGGATGTAGAGCGAGAACAGGCGACGCTGGCCCGGCGCGACCTCCCCGGCCGCGAAGGGAAGAGCCTCGCGCCGCTGGAGGGGCTGACAGGAGCGGTGCAGGAGATGCTGGCCACGATCCAGGCCGACCTCTACCGTCGCGCGCTCAACTTCCGCGAGGCGCGCACCTACGATCCCAAGGACTACACTGAGTTCCAAGAGGTGGTTTCCAACGGCTTCGCCTACTCCTGGTGGTGCGGGGACGCGGATTGTGAGGCGCAGATCAAGGAGGATACCAAGGCCACAGTCCGCTGTATCCCGTTGGAGCAAGAGCCGGGAAAAGGGAAGTGCATCCGCTGCGGAGAAGAGGCCAGTGAGCGGGCTGTCTTTGGGCGGGCCTACTAGGGACTGGGGGCGAGGGACTAGGGGCCAGGGAGGCGAGATGGACTATCGGAGCAATAAGGCATGGCAGCGGTGCGATGACAAGGAGACATGATGAAGCATAGCCACATCGTTATCATCGCATTGCTGCTAACTGGCCTCATCACGGCCTGTCTGTCCCCTGAGCCTACCGCTACTACCGCTACGCCCAGTGCGCCTTCCCCCTCCCCTTCCCCTTCACCTTTGCCCTCACCCACTGCGGCCCCCACCAGCACACCGACTCCGACACCGCCCAAGGAATTCACCATCTGCCAGGCGGAGGAGCCCAACACGCTCTTCATCTACGGTGGCCCATCGCGCGCCGCTCGCAATGTGCTGGAGGCGGTCTACGATGGCCCGATTGATACCCGCACGTACCAGTTCCAGCCCGTGATCCTGGAGAAACTCCCCAGCCTGGCCGATGGAGACGCCGTCCTGCAAACCGTCCAGGTCGGGGAGGGCGAAAAAGTCGTGGACGTCAACGGCCTGGCGGTGGACCTGCTCCCTGGCGTCACTGTCTTCAACGCCGAGGGCCAGGCAGTCACGTTTGAGAGTGGAGTGGTCACGATGACGCAGATGGTGGTGACCTTTACGCTACGGGCTGACGTCACCTGGGCGGATGGTCAGCCGCTGACCGCTGACGATTCCCGCTACTCCTTCGAGTTGGCTGGTGCATTTGACAGTCCCACCCTGTGGCTGCTTCGGGACCGCACCCGCAATTACGACGCCGTGGACGAGCGCACCGTCGTCTGGACCGGCGTCCCTGGCTACCGCAACACCTTCTACTTCATGAATTTCTATCACCCGCTGCCCCGCCACGTGTGGGGGGTGGCTGATGCTGACCAGTTGCTCAGCGCTGAGGTGGCGCGCCGGAAGCCATTGGGCTGGGGTCCCTTCGTCATTGAGGAGTGGGTGGAGGGCGAGTACATCACGCTGGTGCGCAACCCGCACTACTTCCGCGCCACGGAGGGGCTGCCCTACCTCGATCGCGTCACCTTCCGCTTCGTCCCCGACCTCTGGCAGGCGCTCGATTTGCTCGTGGCGGGCGAATGTGACCTTATCGCCCACGACGTGATCGAGAACGGTGACATCGCCCCGCTGCTGGAGGCCGCCGACGCTGGCACGGTACAGTTGATCTCGGCCCCCAGCAGCGAGTGGGAGCACCTGGACTTCGGTATTGAGCCGGCGGAGTGGGTTCGCCGCCCGAATTTCTTCGGAGATGTGCGGATGCGCCACGCCGTCGCGCGGTGCGTTGACCGTGAGCGCATCGCACGTGAACCGCTTCCTTACGGCGAAGCCGCTGTCGCCCACAGTTACGTCGCCCCCGAGCACCCGCTTTACGCGGGCGATCAACTCTACCGCTGGGATTGCGACCCGTCCAGTGGCCAGTCTCTGTTGGAGGAGGTGGGATGGCGGGACGAGGACGGAGACGGCGTTCGGGAGGCCCACGACGTGGCCGGCATCACCAACGGCACACCCTTCTCCGTCACCCTGCTCACGACCAGCGATTACCCAGCCCGCGAGCGGGTGGCGCACGTCTTGGCCGAGAACCTGGCGGCCTGCGGCATCGGGCTGGCGGTGCAGTACCTCCCTGATGAGGAATTCTACGCCGACGGCCCCGACGGCCCGGTGCTCGGGCGTCAGTTCGACCTGGCACTGTTCTCCTGGCTGAACGGTCTTGACGCACCTTGCGAGATCTACCTCTCGTCCCAGATTCCGCGTGCCGAAAACTGGTGGGCCGCGAGCAACGACCCCGGCTACGCCAGCGCCGACTACGACGCGGCCTGCCAGGCGGCGCTGGACGCGCTGCCTGGAACAGAGGCGTACAGCCGCTTCCACCGTGAGGCACAGCGCATCTTCTCCCACGACCTGCCCGTGCTGCCGCTCTACTTCGTGCCCAAACTGGTCGCCACGCGCCCCGAGGTGAGCGGCGTGGTTTTGGACCCCGGCGAGTACGTGGAGTTGTGGAATATTGAGGCGTTTGACGTGACGCTGATGGCGGGGCAGTAGCGAATAGGGAGGCTGACACCGAGGTTGCTCTCATAAAACGTAAAATGTGAAGCGTAATGTGTAAAGCCCCCATTCATGCCATCACGTTATTGGAGGCACCATAGATGAAAGACTACAAGGCCATCTTCGAGAAAGTGGAGTCTACGCTCATAAGCCATAGCACGCTGGACGCAGACACAATTCGAGAGCGCCTTGAAAAGTTCAAACATCTTGAAGGCAGAATCCTGTCCGATAGCGAATACTACCGGGTACTGGTGCACGTTGTTTTCTATTCCGGTTTCAAGGCTGCGACTGTCAACGCGAAACTGGAAGTGATTGACGAACACTTTTCTGACTTCGAGAGAGTTGCGGGTTACGAGAACGCTGAGGTCGGGCGAATCCTAAGCGACCCGAATATGATAAGAAACAGGCGCAAAGTTCGAGCCTGCGTCGACAACGCCCGAATCTTCAAAAGCATCGTGATGGAGTATGGCTCATTCCAAAAGTATGTTGAGTCCTTCGAGCCAAATCAATCGTTCGAAAACCTCATGCTGTTGAAGGAAGAGTTGCAGTACCGATTCGAAGGTTTGGGTAGTATCACAACCTATCACTTCCTCACCGACATAGGTATGCCCGTTGTCAAGCCAGACAGAGTCATACGCCGCATCTTTCAGAGGTTGGGCCTCATCGAAAGTGAGGGGCAACTTCTCAAAACGGTGATTCAGGGCAAGAAGTTCGCGCAGGCGACGGGGCACCCAATTCGATACATTGATATTGTGTTTGCGGCTTATGGACAAGTGAAGTCAGATGAGTTTGGAATAGAACGGGGCATCTGTTTAGAGAAGAATCCGGCTTGCTCAATCTGTGGCGTGAGAAGTTACTGCAACTACTACCGTGAATAGGTACAAGCCCTGATCCGTCATGGCGGCCAGGAGTGGGACAAATCAGTGGCCTTTCAAGATACATACAGGTTGAGCGTTCACGCAGTCATTACCAACGACGAGCAGCAGGTCTTGCAGATCAAGGCAACCTATGATGATGGGCAATGGGGACTTCCTGGCGGGTCTCTAGAACCAGGCGAAACTATCCACAAAGCGCGGCTTTTTGATTGCGCTTCATCCGTTGATGTCCTGTAATCCGAGTTCTGAGAACGCGGATTACAGGACAATAGCGGATTCGGAGGAGCCGATGACGGAGTTGCTCTACAAGGAGCTGACCGGCAAGACCCTCAGAGCATATTACACCGCATATAACGGCTTGTCGCGCACTTATCCCGAGTTTATCTGCGAGAACGCAATGGTTAAACTGCTGGGAAAGATGAGTGTACATTACCGGCGGCAACCAGAGTACCAGATTATGTACAAAGAATGGTTGGTCGGTGTACAACGGCTCGACATTCTGCTTGTGGATGAGATATCGCGGTCGAGTGTAAGGTAGTGTCCCGGTTGGAGGGAATCCACAAGGCACAGCTCTTTTCGTACATGAAGACAGCCGGAGCGCGGGTGGGTCTACTGCTCAACTTCGGTGGGCCGGAGCCGGAGTTCGAGCGGCTGTACTTCGATCCAGACCGGCAGGCTGAGTACGAACCGGACTTCCGGTCGCCGGGCGAGTTGCCGGATGGATTACTCTGTCCCGAGGTGGCGGGGGAGGTGCTGGGCACGGCGGTTGAGGTGCACCGCACATTGGGGCCGGGTTTCATTCACCGTATCCATGCCAACGCCTGCTGTCGCGAGTACCGGCTGCGTGGCGTGGGCGCCGAGCCGCGCAAGGAGTACCAGGTCATCTTTCAGGGTGAAAGTATCGGCTCTTTGAAGTTCAATCACTTCGTAGTCGAAGGCACGGTCATGCACTTCCCGGTGGCCATCCGCGACGTGACCGATGTGAACGTGCACAACCTCAAAGACTGGATGCGCCATCAAAACATCCGCCTGGGCATACTGACCAACTTCTACGACACAGCCATTCGACCAGTGTTCGTGCGAGTCTGATCCGTTGTTGTCCTGTAATCCGCGTTCTGCAATCCGTGTCCTAGCCCGCGTGGTCAAGTCCGGCCACGCCGAGGGCGAGGCGCTGGTATCACCTGAACCCATCGGCTTCCTGGGCGGGGTAGACCCGGATACGGGAGTGGTTATCGAGGCCGGTCACCCGCTCGAAGGCCAATGCGTGGCCGGGCGCGTGCTGGTCTTTCCCACGGGCAAGGGCAGCACCGTCGGCTCCTACACGCTCTACCGGCTGGCGCGTAACGGTCTGGCCCCGGCTGCCATCGTCAACGCCGAGGCCGACCCCGTTGTGGCCGTGGGAGCGATCATCGCCGAGATCCCGATGGTGGATCAGGTGGACGTCTCGTGCATTCGCACCGGGGATTGGGTGCAGGTGCGCGATCAGGAAGTCATTATCTGGCAAGGAGGAAAACCAATGGGCAATGTCCTGAGCTTGTCGAAGGAAGAACTGGAGGAACTGATCCCGGAGTTCAACGAGATCCGCGATCCTGACCTGCGAGCCAAAGCGCTGGCGGTGTGGGAGGAGGGAATGGAACTAGGTGGCTGGACGGTTGAGGGGCTGGCGGAGATCCCCTTCACCCTGCTGGCCGAGGACGTAGACGTCACCTTCATCGAGCACGTGCGCACAGGGTGCCGCCTGTGTATCGCGATGGAACAGGTGTTGATGGATGCCTACGGCGAGCGGATGCAGATTGACCACGACGCGCTGGTGGCGGGTGCGCTGCTGGCCGACATCGGCAAACTGATCGAGTACCGCCGTGAAGCGGACGGCAAGACTGTCTTCGCCGATATGTACCGCTACCTGCGGCACCCCTTCACCGGCGTCGCGCTGGCCTACAAGCATGGCATCCCCGAGAGCATCCTGCACGTCATCGCCACTCACTCCTGGGAGGGCGACAAGTTCAAGCGGCGGCCAGAATCCATAATCTTCCACCACGCCGATTTCACCGACTTCGATCTGGTGAAGTTCAAATAGCGAATGGCGAATGGCGAATGGCGAATGGCGAATTGTGAATTGTGACCTGCGACTGCGGCCCGGCGCTGAACGGGTGCTGGAGGCCGCAACAGCCGGGCGCTTTGCCGGCCGCCTGCCCTACCGCCTGCAATTGCAGGCCGAGCGACTGGCGCTCGTCGCCGGCTTCGACGAACTGGTCTGCCTGGACGCGCTCAACTTCACCCCCTTCGAGTACCAGATCAAAGCCGCCCAGACTGCGCTGCGCCGCTTCCGCGGCCGCGGCCTCCTGTGCGACGAGGTCGGGCTGGGCAAGACCATCGAGGCCGGCCTGGTGCTCGAAGAGTACCTGCTGCGCCAGATGGTCAGCCGTGTGCTTATCATCACCCCGCCCGCGCTGGTCGAGCAGTGGCGGGAGGAACTGGCGAGCAAGTTCGGCCTGACCAACTTCGTCGCCAACTACGACCCGGAGTTTCGCGAGTTGGGCCCGCAGGCGTGGGCCGCCTTCCCTCACGTGATCGCCTCCCTGGCCACGGCCCGCCGTCGCGAACACCGCCGCGCCATCAAGAACATCGTCTACGATCTGGTGATCGTGGACGAGGCGCACCACCTCAAGAACCGCTCTAGCGTCTCCTGGAAGTTCGTCAACGCGCTCCAGAAGAAGTACATCCTGATGCTCACTGCCACGCCGGTGCAGAACAACCTGGGCGAACTGTACAACCTCATCACCATCCTCAAGCCCGGCCAACTCAAGACGCCGCGCGAGTTCCGCCGCCGCTTCGTCGTGCAAGGTGACCCGCGCCTGCCCAAGAACCGTGGCCGGTTGCGCGAACTCCTCGCCGACGTGATGGTGCGCCACGCTCGCGGGCAGGTGGGCGTCCGGCTCCCGCCCCGCCGCGCTCACACCGTGCGCCTGCAACTGGGGCCCGACGAACGGGCGCTCTACGAGGACGTGAGCAACTTTGTGCGCAGTTGCATCCGCCCGACGACCCCTCCCCCGGCCCCTCCCCGAAGCGGGGAGGGAAGCCTCCGCACTCCCCCCTCCCTCGCAGGGGGGGGGGCCGGGGAGGTAGGTCAGGTAGACGCGGTGCTCCCGGCCGTCCATCGCTTCACCCTACGCACGCTCCAGCGCGAGATCGGCAGTTCCCCGGCCGCCGTCCGCCCGACCCTGATGAAACTGGCCGAGCGCCCAGAGATGGCCCCCCATCGCGAGACGCTATCGAACCTGGCCAACCGCGCCGGCGGCGTCCAATCCTGGGCCAAGGGGAGGGCACTGGAGCGGCTCTTGCTCTCCCAACTGGCCTCCGACGGACGCGACAAACTCATCATCTTCACCCACTTCCGGGCCACGCTGGAATTGCTGGCGGACCTCTTGCGCGGGATGGGGGTGGACTTCGTGCTCTACCACGGCCAACTCTCGCGGGCGGAGAAGGACGAGGTCATCCATCGCTTTGAGCAAAGCGCCCAGGTGCTCCTCTCGACCGAGGCCGCTGGCGAGGGGCGCAACCTCCAGTTCTGCCGTCTCATGCTCAACTTCGACCTGCCCTGGAACCCGCAGCGCATCGAGCAGCGCGTCGGGCGCATCCACCGCGTCGGCCAGACCCGCCCGGTGGAGATATTCAACTTCTCAGCCGAAGGGACGGTGGAGGATTACATCCTGGAGGTCCTCGACCGCAAGTTGAACATGTTTGAACTGGTCATCGGCGAGATGGACATGATCCTGGGCCACCTGGAGGAGGAGCGCGACTTCGAGGAGATCGTGATGGACATCTGGACGCGGGCCCGCACGCCGGAGGAGGCGGCGGCCGGCTTCGAGCAACTCGGCGACGCGCTGACCCAGTCCCGGGAGGCCTACCGACGTACCCGCGAGTACGACGAGGCGCTGTTCGGGGAGGACTTCACGGCCGAATGAGCGAATTGGCCGACTTCGTGTTAAACTCCTTCCGCCAGGCCGGCGGCATCGTCGAGCCGCCGGCCTATGGCGTCCACGAGGTACTCCTGCCCGGCGAGGTGGCTCGTCGCTGGAACGTGCCTGCCTATCAGCGTCTGGCCTTCGCCGACGAGGCTCCGGTGGAGGCGACCGGCATGGAGGACGTAACCATCGTGGGTTACGGCCATCCGCTGGTGGAAACCTTGATGGAGGAGACCCGCGCCGAGCCCGCCTGTGTGCTGGCCTACGTCAACGACGTGCGGCTCGACAAGCGCGGGCTGCTCGCGCTGGCCCGCCAGACACTGGCCTTCCCCAATGCCCGCCTGTCCGAAGCGGAGCACAAAGGCGAGACGGCGGCGCTCTGCAATTACGCGCGCTTCAACTTCAAGGCCGCGCTGATCACCGATGAGAAGCGCGAGCGATTGGTCTCGGTGGTGATGGACGCACAGTCTGGCTTTGCCGTCCCTGAACTGGCGCACATCGAGCAACTGGCACGACTGGAGGAGAAGGCGGCTTTCGGGCACCTCCTGTCCGCGCCGGTGCGCTGGCTGCCGGCCCATCAGCCGCTGAGCCAGCCTGTGCTGGAGGGACTGCTGGAACGGGCCACCCGCGCTGCGCTGGATGAACTGGCCGCGCCGCTGGAGACGCTGCGCCACCGTGCCGCCCGCTACCTGGAACTCGACCGTGCCCGCCTCACCGGGTATTACGACGACATCGCCCGCGACCTGCAACGCCGCACCGAGCGTGCCAGCGACGACGCCCGCCGGACTTCGCTGGAGGCCAAACTGGCCGCCGCGCAGGCCGAGCGGGAGGCCAAACTGGCCGACGTCGAGGCCAAGTATCGCCTGCGCGTGGAACTGGAACTGGTCAACCTGCAGGTCATCGTCCAGCCCAAGATTCTCCTCCCTGTGCGCATCGGGAACCGCACGACCAGAATAGAGCGCACCGTCGTCTGGGACCCGCTGTTGCATCGTATTGAGCCGCTGGCCTGCGACGTGTGTGGGCGGCCGGCGACGCGGCTGCTGCTGTGCAGCGGTGGGCACCTGGCGCATGGGGATTGCCTGCTGCCGGAGCAGTGCGTGGACTGCAAGCGCGTCTACTGCCGCCTGTGCGCAGACCAGATGAGCCGTTGTGTGGTGTGCGACCGACCAGTGTGCGTGCACAGCCTGAATCGCTGTAGTGTATGCGGACGGGCTACCTGCCGCGAGCACGTGGGGCTGTGTCACGCTGCCGATGGTCAGCCCTCCCGGCTACCACCGCCTGAGCCTCCCAAACCCGCCCTGCCTCCGCCCCCCGTCGAAAAGGTGAAAGAGCCTACACTGCCCCCGCCCCTTACCTCCCCCCCTATGGGGGAGATGGAGGGGGAGAGCAGGGAGGGGAGGCGCAAGGCGACCGCTCGTGCCGCTCGCAGGGGCCGCCGCCCCATCGGGAAGCAGCCCCGCGCACCCATCCCCTACAAGATCGAGGTGTACATCGAGCCTCGTGCACCCGTGATAGACAGTTTCGTGCTGACGAAAGGAAAGAAGCAGATCGCTGCGCGTTCCTGGGAACTGACCGACGAAGGCATCGTGGTCACGTGCCAGTGCGAGAAATGGTACCGTTGCCCGGCGGACGGGACGGTGTTGGAGCCAGCGGACGTCTCCCGCATCGAGGCACAGATTGAGGCGCAGATCGAGGACCTGCGGCGAGAGTACGGTATCTCCGCCCGGCGTGTGTTCCGCTACGCCGTTGTCCGCGGCGCACCACGTCAGGTGCCGCGTGTGGTGTTGCGGGGGGAATGGAAGAGGAAGCGTTAAGGGAAAGACATATATGGCCCGGTAGATCGGTACTACCAGGAAGTGGGAACACACAATCTCTACCGCCTGGAGAGATACCGGAAATTCGCAATAGCGCAAAACTCACCCTGTCACCCTGAGCGGCCTGCCCTGAGCGCAGTGAAGGGAAGCGAAGGGCCTCCACCAGAGCAGAGGGAGATTCTTCGCTACGCTCAGAATGACGGCTAGCCGTCAGGGCGACTTTTGCGATACTGCGGAAATTCTCTGGATGGCGTGAGGAAGTGAGTAAAAAATAAAAGGCCATCGGTTTATTGATGGCCTTCCTAATGGCGGGGAGAGTGGGATTCGAACCCACGAGACATTGCTGTCTGCGGCTTTTCGAGAGCCGTGCCCTAAGCCTGACTAGGCGATCTCCCCCATATACACTTATTCTGTTTTCCTCCGCAGCCCGGCGAAGAATCGCTCCAGCAGCGCCTGGGACTCCTCGGCCAGCACACCACGGGTGACGATCACCTGGTGGTTGAAGCGCGAGTCGCGCAGAAGTTCGACTACCGATCCTGCCGCGCCGGCCTTGGGATCGTCGGCCCCGTACACCAGCCGGGGCAGCCGGGCCGCCACCATCGCACCCGCGCACATCGGGCAGGGCTCCAGCGTGCAGTAGAGCGTCACGCCCCCCAGTCGCCAGCCACCCAGCGTGCGGGCCGCCTCCCGGAGCGCGATCATCTCCGCGTGGGCGGTTGGGTCGGCATCAACTTCCTTGCGGTTGTGACCTCGCCCGACGATGACACCATCGCCCACAGCCACTGCACCGACGGGCACGTCGCCGTGGGCCAGCGCCCGTTCCGCCTCGGCCAGTGCCTCGCGCATCCAGGCTGCGTCGTTCACACCAGTATTATAACATAAGCCGGATGAGGCGACAATCTCTGATTGACAACCGGTCGCGAGACGGTATAATCAGCGCAGTATGTGACATCTGAAACCAAGGAGTGAGTGAGTGGACGTATTCTTGGGAGCCTTGTTGATCTTTGCGCTGCGCGTGTTAGGCATCGCCGTTAGCACAGTAGCGACGCTGATGACTGTTCAGGGGCGCAAATTGCCTGCTGTGGCGGCGGGCTTCATCAGTGCATTGGTCTATGTCATCGCCATCGGTAAGGTGGTAGCGAATCTGAGCAACGTCTGGAACATCCTTGCTTACTGCGGCGGATTTGCCGTGGGGACACTGATCGGGATGGCCTGGGAGCAGCGACTGGCGCTGGGCTACACCGAGGTGCGGTTCATTTCCACCGAGAAAGGCTATGGACTGGCAGAGGCGCTGCGACAGGCGGGGTTTGGTGTGACGGAACTCTACGGGCGCGGGCGTGAGAGCACTGTAGGCATCGTCGAAGCCATCGTTCCCCGTAAGAACGTGGAGACAGTGCTGGGGATCGCCAAGTCCGTGGACGAAAACGCCATCGTGACAGTGACGGAGGCCCGCACGGTGCGGCGCGGTTACTGGGAACCTAACGTGCGCAGGTAGGGGTGCGGTCACCGCGCCCCTATTCGGCAAGGGAGCGTTGCGATGACTACCGTCGTTATCGTGGACGACCATCCCGTCGTCCGCGCCGGTATGCGGACAGTGCTGGACACCGCGCCCGGCGTCACCGTCGTGGCGGAAGGGGCCAGCGGCGCCGACGCTCTGCGCCTGGTGGCCCAACACCGCCCCGACGTGCTGGTACTCGACGTGAACCTGTCCGACCCTTCGCCCGGCTCAGGGCAAGCTCTGAACGGTGTGGAGGTGGCCCGGCGGTTGCGCGACCGGGGCACAACCACGGCCATCCTCATCCTGACCATCTACGACGACAGCCAGACCGTTTTCGGGCTGCTGGAGAGTGGAGCCACCGGTTACGTCCTCAAGGACGAGGCGCTGGAGACGCTGGTGAGCGCCGTGCGGGCCGCGGCGCGGGGGGAAAGTTGGCTCAGCCCGGCCGTGGCGCGCCAGGTCGTGCGCCGCGCCGTCGGAGAGGCCCCTTCACTCCGCGAACAAGTTCGCGCTTCCATTCCCCTCACCCCACGCGAGGTAGAAGTGCTCCGCCTCCTGGCCCAGGGTCTCGACAACGAGGCCATCGCCCAACGGCTGGTGGTGACCAAACGGACGGTGCAGAACCACGTCAGCAACATCTATGGTAAACTAGAAGTCGCCTCCCGCACCGAGGCCATGCTCTATGCCATTCGCCACGAGTTGGTGCAAGTCTCACCGGCAGGAGGTGCGCACGATGAGCCTTGAGCCAAGTCGCTCGGTAGGGGCGCGGTCACCGCGCCCCTACTGGCCCCTTGTCCTGCTGGCGCTGGCGGTCCCGATACTGGTGGGATACGACATCTATTTTCAATGGCGCACGCCAGTGCTGGACTTTAGCTTTGATGGAAACACGGGCCTGATCCACGAGGTCCCTTTTGGGAGTTTTGCCGACTGGGCCGGGCTGCTGCCAGGCGACGTCATTTTGACTGTGGATGGTATCCCCTTTGCCGAGTGGCGCGACCCGCCGGTGGGGAACTGTGCGATGGAAATCGAGCGGGACGGCCGGCGCCTGACACTAGAGTTGCCGGTAGTTCCACTGGCGAGGGTCAATCTCTTGCCCCTGATCAGCGCCGCCGTCGTCGTCCTGACCTTCTGGGGCGCCGGCACACTGTTGCTCCTGCGGCGCTTCCGGCAGAAGGAGGTACGCCTCTTTTTCCTGCTGGCTCAGACCATCGCCATTGCCCTGCTGCCTCCGCTGGCCCATCCCGCCCCCTGGCCTATCCCTCGCTGGATGGTTTCACTGAGCATCGTCTGTTTCCACCTGGTAGCCCCTCTTCTACTGCACTATCACCTCACCTTCCCGGTGTCGTTAGGTACTCCTCGCCAGCGTCGCCGGGGACTGAGCCTGCTCTACGGACTGGCATTGGTGGCTGCGGCTGGCGGACTGTCGCGCACCGTCCTGGGGTGGCGATTGAGCGCCTTCTACACCGCTCTGGAGATCGTCGTCGCCATCGCTGTCCTGGTCTGCGTCTACCTGCGCCGGGCCACCCCCGACGGCCGCCGCCGCCTGCGTCTCGTCCTCTTTGGCACCCTCCTGGCCGCGATCCCGCCCCTTCTCTCTTACTTCCTGCCCTCCATCGTCGGGATACCTACTCTGATACCAGGATGGCTGGTGAGCCTGTTCCTGATCCTCGTTCCGCTATGTTATCTCTACGCCACCGCACACCACAATCTGTTTGGCATAGACCGCCTGCTCAATCGGGCGATGGTCTATGTCCTCCTATCACTGGGCATCTTCACCCTCTTCCTGGGACCACTCCTGTTGCTCTACCGCTTCCTGCCCGGCGATTTGCTGCTCCAGACGATGATCGCTGCTGGTCTGACATTGCTGGTGGGGTTGACCTTTGACCGAACACGAGCGCAAGTGCAACGGTTGGTAGATAATATCTTCTATGGCGGCTGGTACGACTACCCAGGCGTGGTAGAGACAGTCAGCGCTGCCCTCGCCCGCACCCTCGAGCGGGAGCAACTGGCCGGCGTCCTGACCCGCCAGGTGTCGGAACTGATGCAGTTGCACCCCGGCCAACTGTGGATCGGGGAGCCAGACCAATCTCCCCCTCTTCCCCCCTCTCCCTCTCCCCAGTTCCCCCTCACCTTCCAGAGCCAGGTGCGCGGTCTATGGACTGTCGGGCCGCACCGTGATGGGGACGACTTGAGCGCCAGCGACCGCCGCATCCTCCAAACGTTGGCCCGCCAGGCCGAGGTCGCCCTGGGCAACGTACTCCTGGTGGAGACGCTACGCCGTCAACTGGACGAGATCCGCGCCATGCAGCGCCAACTGCTTCGCTCCCGCGAGGAGGAGCGGGCCCGCCTGGCCCGCGACCTGCACGATAGGCCCATCCAGGCCCTGGTGGGCTTGAACCTGCAACTGGGCTTGCTCCTGAGCCAGCCCTCGCCCCCACCCGCCGCCTCCGGCGTCACCCTCCCCCTCTCCCAAACTTTGGGAGAGGGGGAGGGCAGGGGAGGGGATGAGGGCGACTCACCGCTCACGGAGGCCCTGAAGGACATGCGGGCTGAGGTGCGACAGTTGTTGGCTGACCTACGGCAAGTGTGCGTCGAACTGCGCCCGCCGATGCTGGACACGCTGGGGCTGGGGGCCGCCCTCCGCGCCCTGGCCGGCGACTGGTCGGCCCAGAGTGGCGTAGAGGTACGTCTTGACCTGCCTCCCGACGCGACGCTGCGTCCCCTGCCGGGGGAGGTGTCCGTCAACCTCTACCGGGTGGTGCAGGAGGCGCTGGCAAACGTTGCCCGCCACGCGGCGGCCCGGCAGGTCACCGTCCGGCTGGCCTGGGAGGACTCGCGTCTCGTCCTGACCATCCACGACGATGGGCAGGGCTTTGTCGTGCCCGCCGCCCTCCACGACCTGGCTGCGCGGGGTCACTTTGGCCTGGCAGGGATGCAGGAGCGGGTTGAACTCATCGGCGGCACGTGGGCGGTGGAATCGGCCCCCGGCCAGGGAACGACCGTGCGCGTGGTCAAGGACACGGATTCGTAGGATTAGCAGATCAGAGCGACTCGCCGCGCATTGTCTGACATAGACTTGCCGATTCGCTGACTCGCTGACTCGGCCAGTACCCCAGTACCGACTCTTCCCCCCAAAAAACAGTACCCCGCCCCGATGACACACGGACGGATTTATGCTACACTGATACTGATCCGCAAATCCTGCCAATCCGTGTTCTGAGGGAACAATGACCCGTGTCCTGATCGTAGACGACCAACCCGCCTTTCGCCGCCAACTGCGCCAACTGCTGACCTACGCCGGGCTGACCGTCGTCGGCGAGGCAGGGGACATCCCTGAAGCCGAAGCGCAGGTGCAGACACTGCAACCCGACCTGGCGGTGGTGGACGTGAGACTGCCGGGCGTCAACGGAGTGGAGGGCACGGTCTGTCTCAAGGCACTGGCGCCCAACCTGCGCGTGATCCTGGTCAGTGCCTATCGCGACCAGGCCGAGGTTTTCCAGACGGCTGCGGAAGAGGTGGGCGCCGAGGCTTTCGTCCCCAAGGACGACCTGGACCTGGATGTGGTGCGGGGGTGGGATCAATGAACAATGAGCCAATGAACAATGAACAATTCTCGAAGGGAGGTGATGCGCGGGAGAGTGAAACGTGATCCGCAGTTCTGTCAATCCGTGCTATCAGCACAAAACCCAAAGGAGGTATGCGACAAATGAAAAGACAGCGAATTCTCATAGGTGCATTGGTTCTGGGGCTGCTCTTGGCCCTGGCGGTGGGGCTGAGCCAAGCCCAGGAGCCGGAGCCGCCAGCGAGAGAAGTCGGTGCGGAAGGAGATGTCGGCGCGGCAGCGGCGGTGGAGAACATAATCCCTATCCAAGGGCGGCTGACTGACGCCAGCGGCAACCCTCTCGACGGCACATACAACATCACCTTCCGCCTCTACGACGTCTCTTCAGGAGGGACGCCCCTATTCCCCTATACTACCGACGTGGTTGTAACCGACGGCTTGTTCACAGCCTACATGGGCTACTGCGCCGTGTCGAACATTGATGGGCGGCCACTCTACCTGGGCATTGAGGTGGAAGGCGACGGGGAGATGATGCCCCGCCAGCCCATCCTCCCCGTTCCCTATGCCTTCAGCCTGATACCGGGGGCGATCATCAGCGATACCCGTGACGGCGTCCTGACGGTGCGCTCTACCGGCAGCGGGGATAGTGACGCCTTGTACGCCTATGCCGAGGGTACAGGGGAGGCGGTGACAGGAGAAGCCACAGACGGCATCGGCGTGTACGGCACCAGCGTCAACGGCAACGGCGTGTACGGCTCCAGCGCCAACGGCAACGGCGTGTACGGCTTCACTGACAGCAGCAGCGGCGTGTTTGGCGGCAGCTTCGTCGGCATCGGCGTGACCGGCTTGAGCCTCACCGGCCCCGCCATCAGCGCCGAGGGCAGCGGCGTCATTCAGAGCACGGCCAAGTCCTACCTCTGGATCAGCGGCAACGGGGTGCGACCGTACCAGCAAAGTGACACCACAGTCATCGACATGGACACTGTTGGTGGGGCTCTCATTTACCGCGGCGTGATCGCCGGAAACAAGAATGTCATGCTCCCCATCACGGTGGTGGGTCCTCTCTATGGACAGGATGTGACGATCTCCGACCTGGACATCTACTGGAAGGGCAACACCACATCCGAGGCGATTACAGCCGTCCTCTTGCGCCGGCAAACGGGCGTGTGCTCTTCCGCCTCCTGCTATGCCAGCATTATCCAGGACGTCGGTGGCGCTGGTTACACTTGTGAGGACGCTGCCAATCCGGAGGGCTGCACGCTGCATTATGATACGACGTCCAACAATGTGTTGACCGCGGACTCTGGCATACTCTACCTGACCTTGGAACTCTCGTTCAGCAACAGTAGTGCTTGGGTCGAGATCGGTGGCGTGCGGCTGACGCTGGAACACGACTAGCGTGGAGGTGAGTGATGAAACGAGTAACATTTCTCCTAGCCTTGGTCGCCATCCTCCTGCTGGCCGGGGTTGCTGTGGCGATGTCCTCCGACAACTACCGCCTGGACTGGTTCACGCCGCTGACCGGAGGCGGTGGAGGAGCGGCCAGTTCCGCCCACTACGCCGTCAACCTCACCGTCGGCCAGTCCGCCATCGGCACGTCCGGCAGCACGAACTATGGGGGCTGCCTCGGTTATTGGTGCGAGGCAGCGGTGGAGTACAAAGTCTATCTACCGCTGGTGTTGCGGAATTCCTGATGACTGGGGTGTGTCACGCCTACGTGGGCCTGACGCGCTCGAAGGAGGCTAATCGGATGAAAGCACGACGTTTCTTCGGATTGGTTCCCGTGTTGGCCCTGCTGGTGGTAACGTCGAGTGGGGTGGGATGCGCTTTGACGCCGGCCCCCACCAGCGAAGCAGCGTGGCACACGCCAGTCCCCCCCTCTTTCCCCCCCAATGGGGGGGGAGGAAGGGGGGGAGTGGGCGGGGGCGCACTCTGCCCGGCGCTGGAACCGCCCACCGGCTCCACTGTCACTGTTTCCACCGAGGCCGACCTGCGCGACCAAGCCTACAACGCTGCGCCCGGTACGACCATCCTGGTGGCCGCGGGAACCTATAACCTGCAAGACGCCATTTACGTGGTGAACGATGGCATTACCATCCGCAGCGCGACCGGCAACCGGGATGACGTCATCCTGGATGGGGGTGGTATGCTCACCTGGTCTCACACCCACGTCATTGCCATCGACGCCGACGACGTCACCATCGCCGACCTCACCATCCGCAACGGCGACGAGCACGGCGTTTCTGTACAAGGCAGCGACCGCCCCACGTTGTACAACCTGCACATTGTGGACACGGGCTACCAACTGGTCAAAGTCAACCCCATCGGCGACGGCAGCGACGACGGCTTGCTGGCCTGCTCGCGCCTGGAATACACCACCACTTCGCCCGAAGACTACACCAACGGCATCAGCGCCCACGACGCTCACGATTGGACCGTGCGCGACAATGAGTGGTACCGCATCCACACGCCGGGCAACGCGCCGGTCCCCACCATCCTCTTCTGGTCCGGCTCGTCGGGCACGGTGGTGGAGCGCAACCTGCTGGTGGACTGCTACCAGGGCATCTCCTTTGGCAACGCCAGCCACGGCGAGGGCGACCACACCGGCGGCATCGTGCGCAACAACTTTATCTACGCTTCTATGCTCCACGACGTGGTCATCGAAATGGTTCACGCCACGGGCTGGCTGGTGGCGCACAACACGGCCCTGCTCTTCAACCCTGTTTCTGGCGTCACGCACGGTATGGAAGCCCGCTATTCCGATTCATCAGGTACTTTTGCCTACAACCTGACCAATATGGACATTGCGCTCAACCGGGATGGCGCTAACGGCACCGGTACGGGCAACGTCACCAATGCTCAGAGCAGTTGGTTCGTGGACCCATCCAGCGCCGACCTGCATCTGGTCTCATCGGCCACGGCTGCCATAGACCAGGCAGACACGTTATCCGACGTTACCGACGATTTCGACGGGGACGCCCGCCCCATCGGCCCCGCCTCGGACGTGGGCGCCGACGAGTACGGCACGCCCCCGCCGGAGGCCGTTACGGATTTGCGCGTCGGCCGCGCCGTCACCGATTCCACCACGCTGACCGCCACGTTGACCTGGACCTCGCCCACCGAGGCGGTCACGGCCACCTTGCGCTACTCCGATACGTTCATCGGCGCGGATAACTGGGCCGGAGCCGCGCTCCTGACCAATACCCTGCCCGGCGGCACGGGTATCTTTACCGCCGTGCTGCACTACGGTGGCGGCCACGTCTACTTTGCGCACCGCTGGCAGAACACGGCCGGGGTCTGGTCGGGCCTTTCTAACAACGCTTTCTGGCCGGCATCTCACGTCTACTTGCCGTTGGTGTCGAGGAATTGAATTGTGGAGGAGATCAAATGAACCGCAAAAATACGATTCTCGTGACAATCGTTCTGGCGTTGGCGACTCTGGGTGCGGCCGGCCAATATCTCTCGTCTGCAACCCACGCCCAGACGCCCGTCGCCCCCACCGGCGCCATCACCCAGGCCCGCCTGACCCGCTCCGACGACCTCAGCCCCACCCTCTACCTGCCGCTCGTCACGAACAACTACTCGCGGCGCATCTATTCCACCACTCTCGTCTACAAAGGGGCCTTTGTCTACCCAACCGGCGACGACTGGGCCTACAGCGGCCACGCGCTGGCCTACTACCCCTCCGGCGACCCCGGCGGGCCGGCCGACGGCTATCCCGGCTCGCTCTACGCCGCCGCCCACACCTGGTACGACCTGGTGGGCGAGATCAGCATCCCCGCGCCGGTCATATCCGGTAATTTCGACGCTCTGCCTCGCGCCTCTGCACTCCGCCCCCCGGCGGATATCACTGGCGGCTGGAAGGACAATTGCACCTACAACGACGATTGCGAGTATCGAGAGGTGGACGGCCTGGAATATCTGCCCAACGTGGACAAGATCGCCTGGAACCTGAACGATTGGTACAACGTCGGTGGCTACGACCAGGACTCGCTGGGCTGGAGCGCGCTCGACATGACCGGCGCCCAGGGCGTGTGGCACATCGGCGCACGCCCACTGAGCGACAATGTCTTTCACAACGGAAAAACCTGCAACTATCTTTTCCAGGCCCCAGAGAGCTTTGCCGACGCTAATCTGAGCGGAAAATGGCTCATCGCTGGCAACCACCGAGAGGCCGGAGCATTCGGCGGCTCTCAAGGCCCAACGCTTTATGCCCTCGCCCCCTGGGAGGACGGCAACCCTCCCACGTCCGAGCAGAACCTGGACGCACTGGCCTTGCTGTACTATCCCGAAATCTACGATTGCGTCTGGGGAGACCCGGCCGTCTGCCATTTTCCAGGCTACCGGGCTGCAGACAATTGGGGCGGCGGGGCCTGGGTACAGACCACGGACGCGAGCGCCGTCCTGATATTCGGGAGAAAGGGGCTGGGAGACAACTGCTACGGAACGCAGGAACACTGCGGCGGAGACCCTTGTGTCCCGTCTAAAGGTTACCACGCCTATCCATACGAGCCTCAGATCCTCTTTTACGACCCGGAAGAGATAAAAGCGGTGATCGCCGGAACCAAAGAGCCGTGGGAAGTGCTGCCTTACGAGGTCTACAGCCCGGCGGACGAAGTGCTTGGTGGAGAGTGCGCCACCCTCGGCGCCGCGACCTACGACCGGGCCAGAGGGCTGTTATACGTGGCCGAACGGGAGGCCGGGCCATCAGGAGAGACAGTGGTACACGTGTGGCAGGTGGAATAGTTGGCAAGTGGGCAAGTTACAAGTGTATGAGTGAGCAAATCCGTAAATCCTGCTAATGTATCTTTTCAATATCTTGGGGTAGAGGCAACGTAGGGCGGTTTTGCTAACCGCCATACAGGGTCGGATAGCAAATCCGACCTACTTTCGCCCCAGCTTTTTGAAAAGATACGGCGGCCTCTTGCCCTGCCAGACTGTCGTGGATGCGGATGCGGTGGAGTTCGAGGAGCGGAGGTAACTGGTCGAGCTCCCGGGCCTGACCGTCAGCAGCCTGCGCTTCCTAGAGGCCGTCTCCAGTTCGGCCCGAAGCAGGCCAGTTTGCCCCGCCCAGGCCACTGAAGTACAATCTGGCCTGCGGGCCGGACGAGTACACGGTCAACGCCGATCCGACGCGGGCGCAGCAGGCGCTGATGAACCTGGCAGTGAACGCCCGAGACGCGATGCCGGAGGGAGGAAACCTGCGCA
>Ga0315549_1000106_pt1 | contig 90054 bp, 65 predicted proteins | sample SalMarSW160200MG_FD_203101 | JGI IMG/M metagenome (GOLD analysis project Ga0315549, IMG submission 203101) | Salt marsh sediment microbial communities from the Plum Island Ecosystem LTER, Massachusetts, United States - Salt Marsh Sediment SW1601-200 ... | reverse complement strand
ACTGGGAGCGGGTTTACAATACCATCCGGCCTCACCAGGCCCTGGGCTACCGGACGCCTCTCCAGGCCGTCCTACAATTCCAGCAACAGGAGGTAACATAGTGTCACCAATGTACTGGACGAGTACACTCCCTTGTCAACCCCTGCGCCCGCGAGTAGGATGGGAGAGCCAAGACTCTCCAGCTTGGCGCAGGTCAACGGCATCGCTGCATTCGGGGTGCTGCCTGGCGGGCGCCAGTTGAGACGGAGGACGTTCTATGAAGGCTGTGGTTATCGACGAGTTTGGCGGCCCGGAGGTTCTGCGCTACCGGGACGTGCCTGACCCCACGCTGTCCCCGGCGTTGGTGCTCGTCGAGGTGCGGGCGGTAGGTGTCAACCGGGGCGACCTGCAACAGCGTGCCGGCGAGGCCGGAGACGAGCAGCAGCCGTTGCCTCTGATCGTCGGCTGGGAGGTAGCGGGCGTAGTGAAGGCCGTCGGCGAGCTGGTTCAGAACGTGCGACAGGGCGAGCGCGTGGTGGCGATCATACCGTCGGGCGGCTACGCGGAGTTGGCGGCACCGATTGCCCAGGCGGTCGTGCCCATTCCCCAGTCGCTAAGCTTCGAGGAGGCGGCCGGCGTGCCCGTTGTCTTCATGACGGCGTGGTTCGCCCTGGTGAAGAAGGCGGCCCTCCGCGCCGGCGAGACGGCGCTCGTCCAGGCGGCGGGCTCGGGGGTAGGCATGGCCGGCGTCCAGATCGCCAAGCACATCGGAGCGCGGGTCATAGCCACTGCGGGCTCCGACGAGAAGCTCGCGCGGGCCCGCGAGTTGGGCGCGGACGAGACCATCAACTATCGAACGACCGATTTCGCCGAAGCGGTCACGGCCAGGACCGGCGGCCGGGGGGTGGACGTCGTGCTGGAATCAGTGGGAGGGCGGACCCTGGTCAGGAGCATCGAGCTCCTGGCGAGCGGCGGACGCCTGGTCTCCGTGGGCAACAGCTCGCAGGAGCCTGTGTCCATCGACGCAGCGCTGCTGGTCGAGCGGGACGTGTCCCTATCAGGTCTCTATCTGGGCAGTGAGCTACTTAGATCCGGCGCGATAGAGGAGTTTCGGAAGGTGGTAGACCTCTGTGGGCGCGGCGAGCTGAAGGTGATCGTCGACCGAGTGCTGCCGCTGGCGGAGGCAGCCGCTGCCCACGGTATCCTGGCTGACCGGGCGAACTTCGGCAAGGTCATCCTCAAGCCGTAGAGGCCCTAGCCAACGCGGGGCATCATCGGCTCACGTGAGCGGGCACTTGCGTTTGGGAGCGTGTGCCGCTGGGCAGACGACACCGAGCGCCACGCGAGGGTAGGAGAGCAATCGTAGCTCCAATCCGCCATGGGCGTTATAATTGAAGCAGTCAGCGGCCATATCAGGAGATAGATGATGCCTTTCCCCTATCGCGATCCCGAGCAGGCGGAGTCGTTCGCTCTGGGCTACTTCGAGCGCCTGCGTGGCAGCGACGATATTCGCAGGACCTGGCTGGGACTGGATGCGCTCGTCCAAGTGCGCATCCAAGAGCCGGCCATCGCCGTTTTCATCGATACGCGCGGCGGCCGCGAGATGCGCATCAGGCCGGGCGTTAACGCGGAGGAGCCCGACCTTACGCTGATCCTCACCGCTGATAGCTTCCACGACATCTATACGGGCCAGCTCAACGTCTTCACGGCGCTTGCCACCCGCAGGATCAGGGTCGAGGGCAATGCTGCCCTGATCATGAAAACGGCCTGGACGCTGCCGCAGGCGATCCAGATCTACCGCGAGCATTGCGCTTCGGCCGGGCTGCTGGAGCAGGAAACGAAAGCCCCGAGGCCAGAGGCAACCGAGGCGGTGGCGGCGGTCTCCGTCGGTGACAGGGTGGATCGTCTGCGTGAGCGATTCCTGCGCGGGCAACGGGAAGTCTGTGCAGAGCGCGCCCGCTACCTCACCGAATCGTATCGCCAGACAGAAGGGCAGCCCGCCGTTCTGCGCCAGGCTCGCGCTTTGGAGCACATCCTGGGGCACATCAGCGTGCGCATCGAGCCCGACGAGCTGTTGGTGGGCAACGTCACCGGCAAGCCGCTGGGCGCGGGAATCTATCCGGAAGGCATCGGCGGGCGCATCCTGGGCGAACTGCCGAACCTCGCCCAGCGCGACTGCAACACGTTTGCCATCGATCCAGAGGACGAACGTGAGCTGGTCGAGAGCATCCTGCCCTACTGGCGCGGCAAGTCGACCGAGGACCGGGCGCGGGAGCTCTGGTCGCCGGAGGTGACCGCCAACTTCGAGAAGGTGGCGCCGTTCATCTTCACTGAGATCGGCGGCATCGGGCACTTGCTGGTCAACCACCAGCGTGTGCTTGAACGGGGGCTGCTGGCAGTCATTGAAGAGGCTAGAAGGAAGAGGCAGGAGGCAGGGGACAAGGCCCAGCGCGATTTCTACGAGGCTGCGGAGATCGGCGGGCGGGCAGTGATCTCCTGGGCGAACCGCTACGGGGACGAGGCTCAGCGGCTGGCCAATATGGCAACGGATTCCCGCCGCGATGAACTCCTGGCCATCGCTGCGGCGTGCCGTCGCGTACCTGCTCAGCCACCGCGGACGTTCCAGGAGGCGCTCCAGTCCGTCCTGTTCATGCACTACGCCGTCCAGATCGAATCGTGGGACTCGTCCGTCTCCTTGGGCCGGATGGATCAATTCCTCTATCCGGCCTACAAGGTCGAAATGGAGGCCGGGCAGCTTTCGCGTGACCGCGTGCTAGAGCTGCTGGCCTGCTTCTACATCAAGCTCAGTCACTCCATTCCCCTGTTCGACGCCGACGTGACGATCGCTTTCTCCGGGCTGACTAACTTCGCCAACACGGTCATCGGCGGCGTGGACGGGGAAGGCAACGACGTCACTAACGATCTCTCATACCTGATGCTGGAAGCCATGAAGCGTGTGCGGACGCCGCAGCCCAACTTTGGCGTTCGGGTCCACAAGCAGGCTCCGCGGGAGTTTCGAGACGCCGTCGTCCAGGCTGTGGCCGATGGCATCGGCAATCTCCAACTGTTCAACGATGAGGTGGTCATCGCCTCGCTGACCAATCGGGGCGTCCCGCTGCAAGAGGCGCGCGACTATGGGATCATCGGTTGCGTCGAGCAGGCCGTGGCCGGCAAGAGCTTTACGTCCTCCGACGCAGCGCTGTTCAACCTGCCGTTGTGCCTGGAGCTGGCCCTGAACAACGGTCGCGGGCGACTGTTCTCCGATCAGCTTGGCCTGCCCACCGGAGACCCGCGAAGCTTCACATGCATCGAGGAGGTCATCGAAGCTTACCGGGCGCAGGTCGAATACATCGTCGGCCAGATGGTGGAAGGGCTGAAGGGGCTGGCGCAGGCCCACGCCGAGCGGCGGCCGATGCCGCTGGCCTCAGCGCTCACCGATGACTGTCTGACACAGGGCCTCGATCTGACAGCAGGCGGCGCCCGCTACAACTTCACCGGTGTTCAGGGCGTGGGCGTGGCGACCGTCGGCGATAGCCTGGCGGCGATAGACCGGTTGGTGTTCGACCAGAGGCGCCTCACGATGGAGGAACTGCTGGCCGCTCTCGGCACGGACTTCGAAGGTCAGGAGTCGCTGCGACAGATGCTCCTGAACAAGGCGCCCAAGTACGGCAATGACGACGACTATGCCGACCGATTCGCCCGCCTGGCGGCGGAGATATGTTGCCGTGCGGTCGAGAAGCATCGCAACTCGCGCGGCGGCTGGTATTCACCCGGGTTGTACAGCGTGACGACGCACGTAGCCTTCGGGCTGCTGGTCGGCGCCACCCCTGATGGGCGCCATGCGGGTGAGTCGCTGTCGCAGGGCATCAGCCCGGCGCACGGGCGCGACAGCGGCGGGCCTACCGCTGCCCTCAAGTCCGCTGCCAAGCTAGATCACACGCTTGTGTCCAACGGCCTGGCGCTGATCCAGATGCTTAGCCTGGGCGCATCGGCGCGTAAGCACGCCAGCGAGGTGCTGGGCGGCCTGTTGGAGGGGTATTTCGCCCTCGGCGGGCAGGAGCTGCAATGGAACCTGGTGGACCGGGAGACGCTGATCGCCGCCCAGCAGAGGCCGGAGGAATATCGGGGACTGGTTGTGCGGGTGGCAGGCTATAGTGCCCTGTTCACCGACCTCAACCGCGTCGTCCAGGACGAGCTCATCGCACGGACAGAGCACACCACCTGAGGAACGGCGCGGAAGAAGGCATCGACCGTCGTTTTCGCCACAGCGAGAGCATCCGCAAGAATCGCGATATTTCCTTTTCTGAACTGAGGTGGCCACAAGCAGAGGGAGGGAGAGCAGCGGTGCTCAGACACAAGTACGCTGATGTGAACGGCATCCGACTGCACTATGTGACCGTGGGAAAGGGCAAGCGGTAGAATGTCGGGCCTTCTGGGTCCGCAAGGCCGAGCGGGGCTGGTCGGTCAGCGGGCCTTCAGCTCAGCGAGGCCTCTCCTGAAGGCCTTCAGATTGAGGTCGAGCCTATCAGTCGGCAGGCTTTCCTGGAGTTCGAGCTCGAACTCTTGCGCCGCCAGAGGCAGCACGTCGGCCGCCACGAGCGCTCCCACCATGACGATGTTGGCGAGGATGGAGGCACCCAGGTCCAGAGCAATGTCGGTGGCATTGATCATCCAGGCCTTTCTGGATAGCTCCTCCAGCGCTTTCACTATCTCCTCAACGCTGGGATAGTGGGCGATGCCGACGGCCACGGCCAGCGGGTATACGGGTCTGGAATTGGTAACAACCATGACGCCTGGATTGCCGTACTGCCCTAGCACCCGCAGGGTCTCCACCGGCTCCAGGCCCAGGATGACGTCGGCTTGGCCATGAGGGATGAGGGGGCCATACTGGGCCTGGCGGGAGATCCTCAGGTGGCTCATCACCGCGCCTCCCCTTTGGGAGGCGCCGTAGGTTTCGCCGATGGTTACGTGATACCCGGACCGCACCAGAGCGCTGCCCATGAGCTGCGAGATGAGCACGTTACCCTGGCCGCCGACGCCGGTGACGATGACGTTGAGGGGGTCTTTATCCTTCATGATCAGGCTACCTCTCTGATGATGGCCGAGGCGGGACAGATGTCGGCGCAGACCCCGCAGCCGGTGCAGATGACCTCATCGATCTTGGCCGTGTGAGTCTCATCGTCCCAGACAAGGCCGGGGCACTGAAATATCCGCGTACACAGGCGGGCGCAGCCACAGCTCTCCCCCCGACACTTCTCGGTGTCCACCCGAACCTTGTATGCCGGCTTCTCCTCCTTGGCCCTGACCAGGGCGCACTTTCTCCTGGAGATCAGCACTCGCACTCCGCTGTCGTCTTGCATCAGGTCCAGGAGCTTCTGGGTGGTGTCCTGGAGGTCAAAGGGGTCCGCCACCTCGACCCGTATGCCCAGCGAGCGACACAGCCCTTCTGGATCCACCGTCGGAGCTGGCTCTCCCAGGGCACTGGCTCCCGTTCCCGGGTGGGGCTGGAAACCGGTCATGGCAGTGGCACTGTTATCGAGGATGATCAAGGTGAAGTTGGACTGGTTGTAGACCCCGTTGATCAGGGCCGGGATGGCGGCATGGAAGAAAGTGGAGTCGCCGCACACTGTCAATACGGGCTGGTCGAAACCCAGCTTGTCCAACTTGCCAAAGCCGCAGGCCAGGCCGGCGCCCGACCCCATGGCCTGCACCGTCTTGAGCTGAAAGAATCCGGTGGGCCCCAGGCCCATCGTATAGCAGCCGATGTCTCCGGTGACGAAGCCGCCGCGTCCGTCCAGCTTCAGGGCATTCTTCACCGACCAGAGGGTGGCTCGGTGGGGGCAACCGGCACAGAAGCCGATCATCCTGGCCTGCACCAGGCTTCCGGTCAGCGCTTGTGCCTTCTTGGCGTAGTCGGGCTCGACGGCGACCCTCTCCCGGCCCAGAATGGAGCCTAGGGCCCCCATCACTCGATCCGGGTCCAGTTCGCCAAAGGTGGGCAGGTGGCCGCTCCGCTTGCCGTAGAAGGTCAGGGGGCCCAGAGTGGCGAACGTATCGCCGACCAGCTCTTTGAGGTTGCCCTCCAGGAAGGGGTTGACCTCCTCTACCACCAGTACCTTATCGGTTCGAGCCAGATGCTGCTGCACCAGCTTCTCGGGCAGGGGCCAGGTGGTGCCCAGCTTCAGAATGCCCACGGAGCTCTCCAGGCCGAGGGCCTTCACCGCCTCCAAGGAGTAGTTCCAGCCGCTGCCACAGGTGACTATCAGCAACTCCGGCTTCTCGGGGCCGGTATACCAGTTGAAGGGGGACGACTCGAATATCTCCCTTGCCTTGTTCACCTTCTGATGCAAGAAGCTATGCTTGATGGGAACGAGCAGGGGGGTAAACTGGCCGAGGGTTGTGGGTGCAAACCTTGCCTCCCTGCTGGGGGCCATCGGCTCCCCGAGGCGCACGTCGCCGCGGGCGTGGGAGACGCGCGTCACGCTCCTGACCAGGCACACATTCTTGATCTCCTCCGATAGTTCGAAAGCCCACTTGGTCATGTCCTTGGCTTCCTGAGAGTTGGCAGGCTCAAGGAGGGGGAGCTCGGCCCACTTGGCGGCAGGCCGGGAGTCCTGTTCGTTGGTGCTGGATAGGCCAGAGGGGTCGTCGCAAACGACCAGTACCAGGCCGGCGACGGTTCCCGTTAGGTTGAGGTTCATCAGGAAGTCGGAGGCCACGTTGAGGCCGTTTTGCTTCATGGCCACGATAGCGCGCACCCCGGCAAAGGAGGCTGCCGCGGCGGCCTCCAGGGCCACCTTCTCGTTTACAGACCACTCGGCGTAGATGTCCATCTCCCTGGCCACCTCGGCCAGGCTGCCGAGGATCTCCGAGGAAGGGTTGCCGGGATAGGCGCTGGCGAATCCCAGGCCCGCCTCCAGCGCCCCCCGAGCGATAGCCTCATTGCCCATCAGAAGCTGGCTGGCACCCGCCTCGTATGCTGTGATGCTCGTCATCTCGGCAACCCCTTTCGAGCGTCGGCTGCGTGTGTCATCCTGAGCGGCACTGCTATGCTAGAAGACCCTTCACTGCCTCGCTGGCCAGCTTGAGGTAGAGCAGGTCCTCGTCGCTGCCTGTGGTGTCGATGATCTTCTTCAGCCCCCTTTTCTTCTTGAGAAGGGAGGCCTCTTTGAGATGGGCGAGATTCTGCTCTGGCAATGGGGCTGTCTCGATGACCCCCTTGGCTCGGGCCGCTTCCACCAGTTCTCTGCCGACATCGCTCCTGATAATGAGCGTGTTCCAGCCCTCGACCCCTTCGGCAGCGCCGACCGAGACGTCGGCGAACTCTGCCGTCATGTCGATGCAGACATCGCAGGTCGGTCTGATGAAAGGTCGCACTTCGTCCAGAGAGATGTCAATACGACCGGAGTCAGTGAAGACCTGGAAGAGATTGGCCGGGGGAGGAGGGATATCGAACCTGACTATCTGCCCGAGGGGCACTTTGTCCGCCAGGAAGCGAGCAAGCTCCTCGTAGCGAAGGGCCCAGGTGCAGAAGAGGCCGATGACCAGCTTCAGCTTGTCGATGTTGTTGCGGTTCTCCAGCGGGGAGGCTCTCATCTTGGCCAGGGCCTGCGCCTGGCAGGGGGTTGCCACCACGCCGATGCGCTGGATGTCCCCTTCCGACTCCCGATTGAACGCCGCCAGGGTGGGAGCAGCCACGAAGTTCGACCCGGCGCAGTCGCGGATCTGGGTCTTGTTGTCGGCCAGGATGCCGCTGGGAAGTATGCTCTCATCGCTGGTAGTGAGGACGGCCGAATCGATCAGCCCTTGATCCAGGGCGAAGGAGGTGAGGGCAGTGACGGTGCCTCCAAACTGAGCCTTGGACCTGACGGCTTCATCGCTGGCCCGGGCCAGCGCTATCTCTTGCACTGTGCCCAGCTCATCAGCCGCGTAGGGGACGCCAAGTACGGTCTGGCTAAGCAGGTCGAGGTCCAGCGAGGTGCGAGGGCAAAAGACGTAGCAGCGTCCCTCGCGCAGGTCGCACTCGTCGAGGGCAACGATCCTGCCTCGGTAGGTGACCAGGTAGGGGCACATCCCGACGCAGGCGCCGCACAGACTACAAAGGTCCCGGGCCAGCACCTCGCTTTGGAGCTCGCGGCAACCCTTCACGTCCAGGCCCATTTGCTGCTCCCTTCCATCGCTGCTCGGAATGGCGGCCAGGCCCGACGATGGGAACCCCGCCGCGTGAGCTACCAGGGAGATTATATACTGTCAACCGCGTCTCAGGAAGCGATATCCTGCGGCCTGGCGGCCGGCTCTGGCCCTTCTCGCATCCCCAAGGCGGGTGGATGGAGGTGGCAGGGCGTCGTGCCCGTGCTCAGCTGCCTGGAAAGGAGGAGGCTGCCTATGGGCGCCCCTCCGCTCCCAGGGGTTGTCCTCTAGTCCTCCTGCACGAACGGGATTATTTCGCCGAAGTACTCCCACTCCCCATCGTGAGCCCTCAGCATCTTCATGGCTTCGATGGCGAAGTGGTCTGTCGGGCTGAGATCGGTGGTGATGCCCTCCAAGGTGATGGCGCCCTGGTAGCCCTTGAAGGTGGAGTAAATGGCGTCCATCAGGCCCTCTCGCGTCAGGTTGTCACAGGCCGCGCGCAGAGCCTCGACGGTCAGTGCCGCCGCGGCGGCGCCGACGACGGTGAAGTTGCCGGCGGGGTAATCGCCGTACTCGTTCATGATGCGGTGGTGCTCGGCTATGTCCGGGTCGTCAGTCCGGTGCCACATCTTGTTGCCCTGAAGAGTGATGATCCCCTCCATGAGCTCCGTGGAGGCATACAGGAACATCATAGGGTCAGAGTTGACGTAGTCGATGAAGAACTGGGGATGCCAGCCCAGGCGGTCGGCCTCCTTGATGAGCTGAGAAGTCGTCGGTGGGTTAGAGGCGGCGACCACTATTTCTGCGCCAGCAGCCTTTAGGCTACTGACCTGGGACCGGATGCTGATGTCGGTGAGCTCATAGGTCTGCACGGACACGAACTCGTTCTTGTCGGGGTCGAGGCCGTTCTTCAGACCGGCCTCCACGTCGTCGCCCCAGTCGTCGTTCTGGCGGAGGAGGCCCACCTTCTTGCCGGGCATATTCTCCGAGATGTACTCGCCGAAGATCGTCCCCTCGATATAGTAGTCGGGCAGGAGGGGGATCGACCAGGGGTACTTCTCGGGCTCAGAACCAAACTTGTGGGCTCCGGACATGATCCACAGGTCGGGCACTCCTCTCTCGTTGAGGTCCTCCCAGACGGCCGAGTGGGCGGCCGTCCCGATGCCGGCGACCGTGGCGAACACGTGGTCTCGGTCCAGCAGCTTCTTGACCGCGTCGACCGCTCTGGCCGGGAGGTACTGATCGTCCTCTATCTTGAGGATGATATCGCGGCCGCAGGCGCCCCCTTCCTCTGCATTGACGTACTTGAAGTAGGCGTCGACGCCGCCGATGACGGGGGCGTACGCTGCTCCCCAGGTGCCGCTAAGGGGGCCGTGCATTCCCAGGATTATCTCTGTATCGGTGATGCCCTCGACCTCGCCCACAGCGGTAGGAGTGCCGGTCACGGCAGCGGCAGGTGTGCCGGTGACCGCAGCGGCAGGTGTGCCACCAGTGGGGGTTCCCTCCTCTTCTTCCTCCTCGCAGGCCACTGCCAGCACCAGCAGCAACGCTGCCAGGGCGAAGAAGATCAGCCAGAATTTGCCTAGCTTCCGCATGGCTACATCAGCCTCCTTTCCTGTCGGCATGCTGGACGATCGGCGCTGTCCCATGCTACTCCCAGGCGCGAGGGTTGGCAAGGGAGGAGAAACTACGCCTATGGAGCGGCTAGACGCCCCTGTCGCGCAGGGAGGCGATCTCGCGGATGACGGCCTCGCATTCGGCGTCGCTGTTGTAGAAGTGGGGGGCGATGCGGATGCCGATGCCGGGGCGGTAGTCGACGAGGAAGCCGCGCTCGATGAGGGCCTCGGCAATGGCTGAGGCGTGGGGGCAGTCTACGGCCACGGTGCCGCCGCGCTGTTCGGGATCGCGGGGGGTGTTGATGGTGAGGCCGTCCTCCAGGGCGAGGGCGATGAGGAGAGAGGTTTGACGGAGGGACTTCTGGCGGATGGCGTCGACGCCTACCTGGCTGAGAATGTGGACGCCCTCGCGGGCGGCGTAGAGAGCGGGGATGGAGGGAGTGCCGCCCAGGAAGCGGTAGGCATCGTCGGCCAGGTCGATGGGCCCCTCGGCGAAGGAGAAGGGGTCGCGGTGGGAGAGCCAACCGGTGTCGGCGGGCCGGAGCTGGGGGATGAGGGAGGGTTTGACGTAGACGAAGGCGGCGCCAGGACCGCCGCAGAGCCACTTGAGGCAGGCGCCGAAGAGGACATCCACATCGGCTTCGTGAACGTCGAAGGGGAGGACGCCGGCGGAGTGGAAAGCGTCCAGGAAGACGAGGGCGCCGCACTCGTGGGCGCGGCGGACGAGGGCATCCAGGGGGATGCGGAAGGAGCTGCCGTAGAAGACGTGGGACAGGGCCACGACGCGGGTACGAGGGGAGATGCGGTCGATGAGCTGTTCGATGGGCGGGTGGACGGGATCGTCGCCGCGGACGACGACGGGCCGGGCTCCGCGGTGGGCCTGTTCGAGCCAGAAGTAGTGGATGGTGGGGAAGTCGTACTGGCAGAGGAGAACCTCGGGGCGCTGGGGCGGGAAGTCGAGGGCGGAGGCGAGGATGGCCTGGAGGATAGAGACGTTCTGGTGGAGGATGACGCTGCCGGGGGGCGCGCCGAAGAGGCGGCCGATCTCATCGCCGAAGCGACCGACCTCGGGGAGCCAGTGGTGCCAGGCGGTGACGCCCTCGGTGGCCCATTCGTCGGCGTACTGACGGAGGGCATCGTAGGCGGCGCGGGGCATAGCGCCCAGGGAGTTGGAGACGAGGTAGGTGCAGCGCTGGAGGATGGGGAACTCGTCGCGCCAGCGGAGGAGGGGGTCGTCGCCGCTCATAGTAGCCACAGACTAGCACAGGCAAGAATTCTGTGCCGAATCTGTGTTCCTCAGTCAAATAGGCCCGCGGGGTCGTTGCTAGCCCGGCATCTGTCCTCTGAGCATGGAGATGTTCTGGTCGCCCAGGGGGGTGATCAGTTCGAAAATGATTCCGCCAGGCTGACGGGTATCCAGGTAGGCGTAGGCTTGGCCGAATGGATCCACTTGGAGCACCTCGAACCCCATGGCCTTGGCCTGCTCCAGCTTGGCTGCGAAATCCCTGACGAAAAAGCCCAGGTGGTGCAGACCCTCCCCGTGCTCCCGCAGGAACTCGGTGTGCAAGCTGTCTCCCTCGAGGATCTGGATCAGTTCGAGCTCGACCTGGCCGAGGGTGGCAAAGGCCAGGCGGGCCTTGATCGGCTTCTCCTGGCCGCGGTCCCAGACGTTGGGCGCTCCCACCTCCCTGATGTCCCACGGGCCCAGGCCGAAGGCGGATTCGTAGAAGGCTATGGCGCGGTCGATGTCTTCCACCACCACGCCTATTTGGCCCACGCCGGGCAACTGGAGCTGCTGTCTCACCTCGTCTGCTGTCATCGCAAACCTCCTTCTTCTTCGTCCGAGTCTGGTCTCTTAGTTCTACCCTGCAACGCGCTGCCGCCGGCGGTCTCAAGCGAAGCTCTTGGCCGTCTCTGCGTAGCGGTTCAGGAAAGGCAGGATCTCCTCCCTTGGGGCGGGCGGGAGCCAGAAGACGCAACGCTCCACCCCTAGCTCGGCGTAGTGCTGGATGACCTCAGGCCGGGACGGCGCGCCGTAGATGGTGACCGGGATGGGGCCGCGACCGGCCTCAGCCGCCAGGCGGTGGAGTTCGGCGATGCAGTCGGGCAGGGGCCTCTGTAGAACCACGGGAATGGGTATCCAACCGTCGCCGTACTCCACCACCCGCTGAAAGGCGTGGGGCCCGTCGCCCGCAAGGAGGATCGGCGGGTGAGGCTTCTGGACGGGCTTCGGCCATGACCAGATGGGGTCGAAGTTGACGAGCCGGCCGTGGAACTCGGCCTCGTCCTGGGTCCAGATCGCCTTCATGGCCAGGACCTGCTCCCGCATCAGCTTCCAGCGCTGGGCCGGGTTGGTGCCGTGGTTCTCCATCTCTTCCCGGTTCCAGCCGCCGCCGATGCCGAGCAGGAACCGCCCGCCGGAGATGAAGTCCAGGCTGGCCACCTCCTTCGCCAGAGTGATGGGGTCGCGCTCGATCACCAGACAGATCCCGGTGCCGATGAGGAGGCGCTCGGTGGCCGTGGCCGCGGCGCTAAGGGCTACGAAGGGGTCCATGGTGTGGGAGTACTCCCGGGGCAGCTCAGCGCCGCCGGGCCAGGGGGTCCGTCGGCTGGTGGGAATATGGGTGTGCTCCGGGAAGAAGAGCGACTCGAAGCCGCGCTCCTCCACGGCTCTGGCGAGCTCCGCGGGACCAATGGAGTAGTCGGTGGGAAATATCGTGACGCCGAACTTCATAGACTTCCTCCTGGTCTGGCGAAGGGTGATGCGTGCCGGGGAAGGGTGACGCATGCTGAGGGCATAAGAGAATGGGGCGGGCGATGGGACTCGAACCTGGGGTCCTTTGATTGGAAAGCAAGCATTCCTATCTCGGCTCTAAAGTAACAGACTTAGGGCTAATTGTTAAGGCCCCAGATCAGGAATCTTCAGGGAAACCGCAGAGGAAATGGGGGTGTGGGGTGCCAGTACTCCGTCCTCAGTGAATGGGAAGCTCTACTGTGAAGGTGGTGCCCCTGCCAGGGTGGCTGTCGACTTGTATCGAGCCGCGATGGCCCTCCACGATCCACTTGGCGATCGCTAGCCCCAGGCCGGCTCCTCCCTCAGCGCGGGAGCGCGCCTTGTCCGCTCGGTAGAAGCGGTCGAAGACATGGGGAAGGGCCTCCGGCGGGATGCCGCTGCCCGAGTCCCTGACCAGAACCACGGCCTTGCCGCCATCTGCCTCCAGCGTCAGCCCCACTGTTCCCTCTGGGTCCGTGAACTTGATGGCGTTGTCCAGCAGGATGAGCAGAAGCTCCCTCAGCCGCAGTTCATCCCCTCTGACCCGGGCCGGCCCGTCGACCCGGACGTCTAGCTGAAGCCCCTTGTTGTCCGCCAGCACCTTCACCTGCTTGCCCACGTCTTCCACCAAGTCGTGGAGGGCGACTTCCGTGAAGGCGAAGGGCGTTGCCCCAGCATCGGCCCTTGCCAGGATCAGCATCTGGCTGACCAAGGTGCCCAGCGCGTCGGTCTCCCGAACAATGTCGTCCAAGGCAGGCATGCTAGCCCGAACGGGCTCCCCCGGGTGGCGCTGCAGTAGCTCAGCGTTGGCCCGGATCAGCGATAGAGGGGTGCGCAGCTCGTGGGAGGCATCGGCCACGAACGCCCGCTGGCGGTCCATGGCAGCGCCTATGGGCCGGAGAGCTCGGCCAGCGAGGAAGAAGCCGCCGACCAGGGCGAGGAGGAGCCCGCCGGCGCCGCCGCCGCCGAGAATGAATATCAAGCGGCGCAGGGCCTCCTGCTCGGGCTCTACGCTCCTGCCCACCTCCAGAACCACCCCAGTCGCCTGGGGGCCCTCTATGGGCACCACGTACACCCGCAGGTTCTCGCCGGTGGAGGAGTCCGTGTTGTCGAAAGTCGGGTCGCCGTCCAGCGCCTTCTCGATGGCCTCCTGGCTTGCCAGCCCGTTGGGGTCGACGTTGGGTGTGCTCGCCAGCAGCTCGTCGTCCTGGTTCACCAGGGCGTAGAAGTAGCCGCCCGCGGTGAAGGTGGGCCCCACGATGACGTTTACCAGGCGCTGCTGGGGTCGAATCTGCTGGGGGAGCCTCGGGGCCAGCAGGCGCACCTCGGTGGTGGCGCGAGAGCGTAGGCTATCGTCGACGGCGTCGAAGAGGACGGCGCGAGTGATGAAGAAAACGGCGACACCGATCACGCTCAGGATCAGGGCCAGGACAGCCACGAAGGAGACGGTCAGGCGCCAGCGTGCGGAAGTAAACATGACTATCGACCAAGGACGTAGCCGACTCCCCGGACGGTGCCGATAAGCTTGTCGGGGTGCCCCTTGTCAACCTTCCGTCGGAGGTACGAAACGTAGACATCCACCAGATTGGAATCCGGCGTGTGCTCGTAGCCCCAGAGATGATCCAGGATCTGGGTGCGGCTGACCACGCGCCCCTCGTTGCGCATGAGGAACTCGAGCAGGGCGAACTCCTTGGGGCTTAGCTCGATGATCCGGCCAGCCCGTTCCGCCCGTCGTCGGTTCAAGTCCAGCACCAGGTCAGCGGTCTGGAACCGTTCGGGCTCCCTGGCCTGGACACGGCGGCGGCCCAGGGCGCGCAGGCGGGCCAGGAGCTCCTGGAAGGCGAAGGGCTTGGGCAGGTAGTCGTCGGCGCCGGCGTCCAGGCCCCGCACGCGGTCGGGCACGTCGTCGAGGGCGGTGAGCAGGATGACAGGCGTGTCCACGCGGTTCTTACGCAGCGCCTGACAGACTTCGATGCCGTCGATCCCCGGCAGCAGGATGTCGAGGACAACGACGTCGTGGCTGCCCTCCATGGCCATGGCCAGCCCCTCCTCGCCGTCGTAGGCCAGGTCCACCGTGTGCCCCTCCTCCTCCAGGACGCGTCGTATCACCTGGGCCAGTCGTCGTTCGTCCTCTACCACCAATATGTACATGTTCACCTACTCCTGGTGCATCTATTGTAGACGAAAAAGATTAAGGAAACATTAAAGACATTCTGGCCCAATATTGAGGGGCTCTAATGCGTTTCCAATGTGGCCTTAAGGTTGGTGGGCTAACCTGAGTAGTAGTGATTGTTTGTGGGAATGGAGGAGTCCTAGGGTCCCCTCCAGGTTGGCAAAGGAGGATTGCATGAGAAGGATTCTGATAGCGGCGTTGGCCATCGTGCTTGTCAGCACGGCGGTCATCGGCGGCGGCATCGGCCTGGCGGTGGCCCAAGACGAGGACACCCCGGTCCAGAGCTTCTTGGGCCGAGTTGCTGAGAAGCTGGGCATCGGCGAGGACGAGCTGCGTTCAGCTATGACCGAGGCCGAGCAGGATATCATCGATGAGCGGGTGGCTGAGGGCAAGCTCACCGCCGAGCAAGGCGAGAGCCTGAAAGAGCGCATCGAGGAGAAAGGCTTGCTCGGCCCGCGCGGTGGCCTGGCCGACGGCCCGCGCGGTGGCCTGGCCGACGGCCCGCGCGGCCGCTTCTGCGATGGCGTCTTCGACTGCATCCGCGGTGGCGTGCGCGGCTGGGATGGGCAGCTCACGACGGAGGCGGCAGCGACGGTGCTGGACATGGAGCCGGAGGCGCTCCTGAGCGAGCTGCAAGAGGGCAAGACACTGGCCGAGGTCGCTGAGGAGCAGGGTATGGCGGTGGACGAGTTCACGGCCGCCATGTTGGCTGAGGTCCAGCAGGAGCTGGATGCACTGGTGGCTGACGGCAAGCTAACTGAGGAACAGGCCAACGCTATCTACGAGCGCACGGAGGAGAACATCGACGACATCGTGAGTGCCCTCCCCCAGCCGCACGGCCCCTGCGGGCGGGGCGCTTTCTTCGAGGGTGGCGCTCCGGGCTCTAGCTTCGAACCCACGGAGAGCAGCATCGAAGCCTAATGAATGCGCCCCGGGGCGCTCTCGGCCGCCACTGGCGCGGCGGGAGGTAAGCAGGCCCAAGGGTTGCGAGGGCTGCCGGACTAGGAAGGCAGACGTCCGGCAGCCCTCGGCGTGTTGCCGCTGATCTGCGTCAGGCTCAGGTTGGCCGCCACAGTGCTGTGCGTGTCGGCATTGTCGATTACCCAGTTCGGTGCGTCGATGATGTCTGGTTGACAGTAGAACGCCTGCAAGCCATCATATGGCTACGTGAATCTGTGCTGTGCCGATCCGCGGCAGGTTTGCATTATCTCCACAGGCAAGGAGCTGAGTACTCATGGAGACCATCGGCAGGAGAAGGAAGCCTCGCTGGCTTGTGCTCCTGGCTCTGCTCGTTGCCGCTGCGGTGGGCGGGTTCTTCGCCTACCAGTTCTGGTTCGCTGACGACGGCTCCGACGACGAAGCCTTCAGCACGCACACGGTGACCACGGCTACTATTCGTTTCAGCATCACTACCTCAGGCGTGGCGCAAGCGGTGCAGGAGGCGGTATGTAGCTTTGGCATAGCGGGGAGGGTGAGCTCCGTCGAAGTGGAGCTGGGCGATGAGGTCAAGGAGGGCCAGCAACTGGCCAGCCTGGAATCCGATACCCTGGAGAACCAACTGGCTACCGCCGAGGCAAACCTTCTTTCGGCGCGCATCCGTCTCCAGCAGATCCAAGAAGGGGCTTCTGTCGCCGAGAAGGCCGCCGCTGAACAGGCGGTGGTGAGCGCCCAGGTGGCATTCGATACAGCCTCGGATGACCTGGATGACCTGCTGGATGGACCCTCTGATGCCGAGCTGGCTGCGGCGGAAGAGAGGGCAAGGAGCGCCGAATCAGCGCTCCTTGCCGCCCAGGACAGCCTCAGGAAGCTACAGGAGGGCGCTTCGGAGGCCGACCTGGCGGCAGCGGAGGCGAGTGTGGCGCTCGCCGAGGCGAACCTGACGAGCGCCAAGAGTCTCCGAACAAGCGCCAACGCGAGCGAGCAGTCAGCGGAAGCAGCTCTCCAGAGCGCCGCCAGGACCTACTGTGACACCGACGACCACATCGACGATATCTGCGACGACTTCGCTGACATACCCCTCAGCAACCGCCAAGTCAGCAGGCTCAACGATTCCATTAGTCTGGAAGAGGACGATGACGAGGATCCGGATGCGGCTCTCGTTGCGGCGACCGGCGCGCTCATCCAGGCCAACTCAACCTATCGCAGTGCACTGGCAGCCAAGGCGGACGCTGAAGCGGCCGTCGGGGCTGCCGAGACCGCTCTCGCATCCGCTCAGGAGGCGCTCGATGAGGTGAAAGCAGGGGCCGACCCAGAGGAACTTGCTACGGCGGAAGCAGCGGTGACAGCGGCCGAGCAGGCCCTGGAGGCGGCCCAACTGCAGCTGGACGAGCTGCGCGAGGGCCCAACGGAGTCCGCCATTGCCGCCGCCCAGGGCGCCGTCGACAGCGCAGAGGCCACTTTGGAGGCAGCGATAGCGGCCAGGGATGATCTCCTTGCCGGCGCCGACCAGGAGGACATCGACCTGCAGGGTCAGCAGGTGCAAATCGCTGAGCTGGCAGTGGAGCAGGCTCGCCAGAACCTGGAGGACGCGACGCTGACAGCGCCCTTCGATGGCACCGTCGCCGCCATTGCTATCAGCGTGGGCGATCTAGTTACCTCGGTCATCCCAGCCATCACTCTGCTTACGCCTGATGCCCTGGAGGTAGAGCTGACCCTTGGTGAGACGGATCTTCCCACCATCAGGGTTGGTCAAAAGGGAGTCATCATCTTTGACGCCATCCCGGAAAAGGCTTATTCGCTGACAGTAACGGAGATAGGCTTGGCTCCCATCACTCAGCAGGGTGTGGTCACCTATCTTGCCACCGCCGAGCTTGCGGGCTTCGACCCCAACGCTGACGTTCGGCCGGCTCCAGGCATGAGTGGATCAGCGGTCATCGTCACCCAGGAGAAGACCAATGTCTTGGCTGTGCCCAACCGGGCCATCAGACGTCGCGGACAGAACCAGACGGTCGAGGTGGTGCTGGGCGGCAAGCTGGAGATAAGGGTTGTCCAGACAGGCATTAGTGACACCGAAAACACGGAGATCCTCAGCGGTCTGGAGGTTGGCGACCTGGTAGCGCTCCCAGGCGGCGCTCCGAGCGGGGAGGCGGTGGAGGAAGAGGAGACACTCCCCGGCGGCATTCGCTAGGAAGTAGTTCGCACCGTGGTCAAACTGACCGACATCACCAAAGTCTACCTAGCCGGCGATGTGCCTGTACCCGCCCTGCGGGGGATCAACCTAGGGATACAGGAGGGGGAATTCCTGGCCATTATGGGGCCTTCGGGGTCCGGCAAGTCCACCCTCCTTAATATCCTCGGCTGCCTGGACAAACCGACCTCGGGCACGTACGAACTGGATGGCCTGGAGGTCAGCGCCCTCGATGAGGGGCATCTGGCGGTGATCCGCAATCGCAAGGTCGGCTTCGTCTTCCAGAGCTTCAACCTCCTTCGCCGCCTACCAGCGGTCGAGCAGGTAGAGCTACCGTTGCTCTATCGCGCGGTGTCCAACCGGCGGGATCGGGCGCTTCAGGCCCTTAGCGATCTGGGGCTGGCCGACCGCGTGACGCATCGGCCCCCCCAGCTTTCGGGGGGCGAGCAGCAGCGGGTGGGCATCGCCCGTTGCCTAGTGACGAACCCCTCGCTGATCCTGGCTGATGAGCCGACAGGCGCCCTGGACACTGCCACCGGCCACGAAATCATGCGCATCTTCCAGCGACTCAACGGGGAGCGGCGCATCACAATCGTTGTTGTGACGCACGAACGGGAAATCGCCGCCTACGCTCACAGGATCGTTCACCTTCAGGATGGGCAAATCGTCAGCGATGAGCCGAACTCGTCGCCGGAGCGGTCGCCTGGCGGCGACGGTGGAAGCGAGGCCTCGACGGCATGAGCATCATCGACACGATCCGCAGTGCCATCGCGGCTCTGGCTGCCAACAAGCTGCGCTCGTCGCTGACCATGCTCGGCATCATCATCGGGGTGAGCGCCGTCATCACCCTCATGGCGGTGGGCCAAGGTTCTCAGAAAGGCGTGACGGAGCGCATTCGAGGGCTGGGCAGCAATCTTCTCTTTATCAGGCCTGGTCAGTCTCAAGCATCAGATGTCCAGTCGGCGGTATATGGGGGCCAGGCACTGACTTTGGTGGACGAGGATGCCTACGCCATCAATGATCCCGAGCAGTTTCCCTATGTGGAGGGTGTGGCGCCGCAGGTCGACTTCGAGGCCCGACTGATCGCCGGTGGCGAGAACACGACCACCACCGTTATCGGCACTACACCCGGTTACCAGTATGTACGCGACTTCTATGTGGGGAAAGGCCAGTTCATCAGTGAGGACGATATTGCCCGCAAAGGCCTTGTGGCTGTCCTTGGGGATAGGGTGGCCGAGACGCTGTTCGGCGACAGGGACCCGATTGGCAAGTCCGTGCGCCTGGCGGTAGGCCCTGCTACCATGGCGCTCACCTTCAACTTCCGGGTCATCGGCGTTATGGAGCCGAAAGGAGCGACGGCCATCGGCGATGAGGATGACCTGATGTTCATACCGCTGCCGACAATGCAGGCCCGTATCCCCTTCCTGAGGCATCCTCAGGGGCTAAGCAACGTGTTCCAGATCTCGGTGAAGGTGAGCAGTAGGGGTGACTTCGACCGGGCGGAGAGGGAGATATCAGCCTTGCTCCGCGAGCGTCACAACGTGGACAAGGATGACTTCGTGATTCTAACCCAGAGCGACGTGGCCAACCTGGAGGCCGCCGAGACCGAGATATCTCAGACGCTGTGGGCGGCGATGGCGGCCATCGCTGGCATCTCTCTTGTGGTCGGCGGCATCGGCATCATGAACATCATGCTGGTCTCGGTCACGGAGCGCATCCGGGAGATAGGCATTCGCAAGGCTATGGGAGCGAGGCAGAGCGACATTCTCATGCAGTTCTTGGTTGAAGCGCTGATGGTCACGATGGCCGGGGGAGCCATCGGGGTTATTCTCGGCGTTACGCTCTCGACGCTAGCGGACGGCCGCACCATTCTGGAGCAGAGCGTGCAGGCCGAGGTCTCGCTGGTGGCTGTCATCCTTGCCTTTGGCGTGTCCGCGGTCATCGGCCTCTTCTTTGGCATCTATCCCGCCTACAATGCCTCTCGCCTCAACCCCATCGAGGCCTTGCACCACGAATAGGGACGGCAAACCTGTCTTCTATTGGAGTGCCTGGGCCAGTCGTTCATCCAGAGTGCGGATGATGTCCTCTACCTCCTGTCCCGGTGTGGCGCCGCCTATTGCAGCCACTATTATGTGAGCGGTGCCTCGTCCTCGCCTGATAGCGACCATGTGAGCTACGAAGTCAACGTCAACCTCTAACTCCTGATCCTCCGGCCGAAGTGTGCCGGTGAAAGTGGCCGCCAGGGTTTCGTCGCCAATGCTGGGGAACGACATAGACTCTCCCTCGAGGGAGATCACACCGGGGAAAAGGGCCACGGACTGGCCGGGGTCGTCAACTACTCCCCTGCCCCATTCTATGCCGGCCGCAGCGCCCTCGGAGGTCTGGAAGATATTCAGCGAAACAGTGACTAGGGCGGTGCCGCCCCTAATAAAGGTGCCCATAGGATCGTTCGTCATGTAGGTGGCCCCATATCCCAGGAGGCGTCCCCATCCATCAAGGCGGGCAAGAGCCGCTTGTTTTCCCTCCGGATCGGTTTCGGCGGCTTCCTCGTTGTCCGTAAATACCTCTCCCGGCTCCTCCAGAACGAAGCCAGCGGGCAAATCGGCCAGTGTCAGAGCTACGCTCCCGAGCATGGCCTCCAGCGTTGGCCGGTCGGTCGGAACGGTTGTTGCAGAGGGTCCTTCCTCGTCACCTCCGCCGCAGCCAACCCCAACGACTGGCGTGACCGCGATGAAAGCAAGGGCGACTGCAATGAGCCAAGTCCTCATAGTGGCCTCCCATCATGTTCGTGCGCCACGCTGTCCTTAAGCGACTCTGCTCAGCACCCCTGCCTGCTTCATCAGCGGCGGCGGGAAGAGGGTGGTGAGGATCGCCCGTTCGCCGAAGGCCATCCTGAAAGCGCCATTCGGCAGAGCGCACCGCTCTCGATTATAGCAGGTATGGTGTCAATGGTGCGCGAGCAAGCATAGTCGCTGGCTGTGGGGTGCCAAGAGACTCCATCCTGGCTGTCGGCGCAGACCGCCAATTCACACTCCTGGTGCAGCCGTGGGAACCTCTACCTGAAAAGCGGGGGCTCGGCCTCTTGACCGAGCCCTCCGAATTCATTCTGCCTGGAGTGAGAGATGGGAGTCGAACCCGCGACCCTCTGCGTGGTAAGCATGTACTCAGGCGACTGGCCTCTACCATTGCTCTGAGCAGGATGCTACTCTTTTTTCGAGACAGGCCGATCGGCCGGTATGGAGGCAATACACAGCTCCTCCATACGTCAGTAGAAGGCTGGTGAGCCATTCGATAGTGAAGGAGGCATCTTCATGGGGACAGTGATGGATCTGGCGGAGAAAATGTGGAGGGGAGAGGTCACCACCGATGAGCATCACCCTTGGGTCCCCGTCGGGGACATCGAGGAGATCGCGGAAAAGACGATCTTCTACCGCTCCTTCGCCAATGTAACCGCCTTCGAGACAGAGGACGGCCTGGTGCTGATAGACACCGGTGCTTACTTCAACCAGAGGCAGACCTTCGAGGCCATCCGGTCGTGGTCCAAGGCGAGGCTGGATACTGCGGTCTACACGCATGGGCACGTGGATCACGTCTTCGGTGTGCCTCCGTTCGCTGAGGAAGCCAGGGGGCGCGACTGGCCTGGGCCCAGGGTGGTGGGCCACGAAGCCGTCGCCGCTCGCTTCCAGCGGTACATCCTCACGGCTGGCTACAATAGCATCATTAACACGCGCCAGTTTGGAGCCGATGCCCTGAGACGAAGCAGCGGCGGCGAAACGGCGCCGCGCGGCATCATCCAGTGGCCGACCGAATACACATACCCCGATACCACCTTTGCGCATTCCTTGGTCTTGACGGTGGGTGGAGAACGGTTCGAACTCTATCATGACCGCGGCGAGACCGACGATCACACGTGGGTATGGGTACCCGGTCGAAAGGTTCTCTGCCCAGGCGACCTCTTCATATGGGCCGTGCCCAACGCCGGCAATCCGCAGAAGGTGCAGCGCTACCCTTTGGACTGGGCGCGGGCTCTTCGCAAGATGGCGGCGCTGGAGGCAGAGGTGCTCTCACCAGGACACGGGGTGATCGTGGTGGGCAGAGAGCGGGTGCGGCAGGCCCTGACCGATACTGCGGAGTTCCTGGAATCGCTGCACGACCAGACAGTGGCGTTGATGAACGGGGGCGCAACTCTGGATACCATTCTGCACACGGTTCGCCCGCCGGTTCACCTTGAGGGACGACCCTACCTACAGCCGGTCTACGATGAGCCGGAATTCATAGTGAGGAACATCTGGCGGCTATACGGCGGCTGGTACGATGGCACGCCCTCGCAGTTGAAGCCAGCCCCCCAGGCACAGCAGGGAGGCGAAATTGCCCGTCTGGCTGGCGGCGTGCGGTCGCTTGTGGAGCGCGCTCGACAGCTGATGGCCGATGGCGATCTGGCTATGGCGAGCCACCTTGTCGACTGGGCAATGGCGGCCGATGCGGGCAACGCTGAGGTTCACCAGGTGCGCGCCGAGGTTTACTCTCGTCGTGCCAACGAATCGCGAGCAACCATGACCCGCGGGATCTTCCGGGCGGCGGTGTGGGACTCGAGGGAGGCGCTCGAAAGCCTACAGGCGCGGGACTAGGCGGGTTAGGCCGGCTGGAAGCCAGGTGTCCGGCCAGACCGCCACGTGGACCTCTTCCGCGCTGCAGATACGGATGAGGCTTAGGCAGCTGCCAAGGCCCTACCATTGCTATACCTGAGTGGAGATGCTATCTTGTCGCTACGCGGATGGTGTTGAATTCCGGGCGTCTGCACTGGCTGCAGAAGCATCTGTTGGGAGAAGCTAAATGACAGAAGCACAGGTGTTGGCCATCGACGCGGGTGGAACCATGACCGATGCCTTTGTGGTGCTGGAGGACGGGAGGTTTGCCGTCGGGAAAGCGCAGACCACCCCCGAGGATGAGTCTGAGGGCGTCCTGAGATCGTTTGAAGATGCCGTCGCCGGCCTAGACGGGGACGCCGCGGCGGCCGCCAGAGGTCTGGCCGCCACCATCTATTCGGGCACGCTCATGCTGAACCGTCTGCTTCAGCGAGAGGGAGAAGGGGGCATAGGCGTCATCACCACCGCCGGCTTCGAGGACGTTCTGCGCTTTGGCCGAGCGTTTCAATCTTATGCCGGTTACCCATATGGTGAGCGGCTCCACGTCAGGTCCCATGGCTACCCGGAGCCTATTGTTCCCCGCAGCCTCGTGCGCGGAGTGCGGGAGCGTATCCACCTCAGTGGACTGGACATGATCCCCATGTACGAGGACGAAGCACGGGAGGCCATCGGCTACCTGCTGGATCGGGGAGTGCGCGCCGTCTGCATCTGTTTCCTCTATTCCTACCAAAACCCCAGCCACGAGCGGCGCATGGCCGAGATCGCCCGAGAGGTCATGAACGAGCGCGGCGTGGACATCCCTCTGTACCTATCGAGCGAGCAGAACCCCGTTCGAGGCGAACTCCCACGGCTGAACAGCCTGATCCTAGAGATCTACGCCGCTCGGCCGTCGCGGCTCCAGCTCATCCGGATGCGAGAGCGCCTCAAGGCGCTGGGTTCGCCTGCTCCTTTCCGCATCCTTACCTCCTACGGCGGCACCGTCTCCCCAGAGCATGAGTGGCTGGTCTCCACCCTCGTCTCCGGTCCCATCGGTGGGATTATCGGCGGAAATCGCCTGGGGGATCATCTTGGGATCGGCAACCTGGTGTGCACTGACATTGGCGGAACGAGCTTTGATGTCGGGCTCATCACCGAGGGCCAGCATGCCATCCGCACCGAATGGGCACTGGCTCAGTTCGTGCTCAATACGCCGATGATCGCCATGGACTCTATTGGGGCGGGCACAGGCACTTACGTGAGGCTCGACCCGGTGATCCGGCGCATCAACCTGGGGCCCGATTCCGCAGGCCATCGGGTGGGAGTCTGCTACGAGGCCGGCGGGGTGGATACCCCCACTGTCACCGATTGCCACGTGGTTCTGGGCTACGTGAACCCCGACTACTTCCTCGGTGGGGAGATTCAGCTAAGCACTGAGCGAGCGCGGCAGGCGATCAAGGAGAAGATCGCCCAGCCCCTAGGAATAGAGCCTGAGGAGGCGGCCTGGGGAATTGTCCAGCTTCTGGAGACGCAGATGCGCGACCACCTCGCAGGGATGATCCTTGGCCTCGGATATTCGCCGGAAAACTACCACCTCCTCACATACGGTGGCGGCGGGCCCCTGCATGTTGCAGCGCTGAGCCGCGGATTGCAGTTTGAGAGTGTTCTGGTGCCTTCGTGGGCAGCGGCTTTCTCCGCCTTCGGCTGCGCCTGCGCCGACTGCGCTTATCGCTACGACCGTACGCTCGACCAGGTTCTGCCGCCCGACGGCTCAGGTCACCAGGCGGTTGCAGCGCGGCTGCGCAATGCCTGGGCTGAGATCCGCGAGCGCCTCGCTGAGGAACTGCGCCGCGATGGTCTCGACCCGGGCCGTATGCTCTTCCGGCCCTATGTGCGAATGCAGTACCGAGGCATGCTCGATGACCTAGAGATTCCTTCGCCTTCAGCGGAGCCCTCTCCCCAAGACCTGGATGCCATCATCGCCGAGTACGAGCGTCTCTTCGAGCGGATCTTCGCCCGGGCGGCGAAAAGTCCCGAGGCTGGCTACGTAGTCACCAAAGCCATCGGGGTTGGCATCGTGCCCACGGAGAAGCCGCGCATTCCCGAGCTGGCCCTCCAGGGCGAACAGCCGGCCAAAGGTGCCACGAAGGGGCGCCGTCAGATCTTCTGGGATGGCTCTTGGACAACGGCGGAGCTCTTCGAGATGGATAGGCTCCAGCCAGGAAACGTTGTGGCAGGCCCGGCCGTTGTGGAGGCCCCGGCTACCACTCTTCTGGTGCCCCCCGGGTGGCGGGCCATCTTGGACGAAAACCTCATCTTTAGGGTCGAGGAGGTATAGGGTCATGGATGTGGCAAAACGCGACGTGGGCCGCACTCCCATCGGCTGGGACGGGAAGACCCTGCTGGAGATGATGGAAGAGAGCGAGCGCCTGTTCCAAGAAACGGGGCGCTATCAAGGCATCGACCGGCTTGAACTCAAGGAAGAAGACCACTTTCGATACGAGCGGGCTTTTGCCAAGTTGCGCGGTGCCCTGGTGGCTGCCCGCGAGACCGCCCTGCATATATCAGCCTCGCCCATCGTGCGCAACATCGGCGAGCTCTGCTTCGCCCTCTACACCCCCGAGGGCGACTCCGTCGCCGTCTCCACCGGCATCATGGTCCACGTTCACACCATGAGCGAGGCCCTCAAGTGGATGGTTCGCAATAACTACGAACGGGACCCCGGCATCCGGCCTGGCGACATATTTACCAGCAACGATCCCGACGTGGGGAACGTCCACACTGCTGACGTGCACACCATGGTTCCTGTCTTCTGGGAGGACGAGCTTGTCGGCTGGGCCAGCGGGGTAACCCACCAGGTAGATATCGGTGCCAATACGCCGGGCCACGACCCCATCACGCCCACCAGTCGGTTCGAGGACGGCTTCCACCTCACCTGCGAGCGGATCGGGGAGGACGAGCACATCCGCCAGGATCACCGCCTCCGCTCGCAGCGGGCGGTGCGTTCGCCCTTGTACTGGGACCTGGACGAGAAGTGCCGCACGGCTGGCGCCTACCTGATCCGTGACGCTGTTCACCGCTTCATTGCTGAAGAAGGCATTGACTACTACAAGCGCTTCACGCGGGAGGTGGTGGAGGAGGGCCGGCGCATCTTCATGGCGCGAGTTCGAGAGCGGCTGCTGCCCGGCCGCTACCGGGCTGTAACCTTCGTTGGCATTCCATTCAAGGAGGAGGCCTGGCAGCCCCGCGCCCGCAAAGACTTCATCTGCCACGCCCCCATGGAGATCGTCATTGGGCGGGACGGTGACTTTTTCCTCACCATGGAGGGAGCCAGCGAGCCGGGTTTTCACGCTTTCAACTGCGCCGAGGGCCCCATGCAAGGAGCCATCTGGGTGCTCCTCTCTCAGATGCTTGTCTACGACGGCAAGGTCAACGATGGGTCATACTTGGCGCTCCGCCATTACTTCCCGCCGGGAAGCTGGTGCAACGCCCTGGATCCGCAGCTCTCGTACTCCACACCCTGGGCCTTTCTCATCCCCGCTTTCACCGGCCTCACCCGCTGTCTCTCCAGAGCGTTGTTTGCCCGTGGCTATCGCGAGGAGGTGGTCTGCGGCTACGGCTTCACCGGAGACGCCATCCAAGGGGGAGGCACGCTCGCTTTCAACGGCGAATACTGGCCGGCTGCCAATTTCGAGATAAGCGCCGTTGGCCTGGGCGCCAGCGCCGTCCACGACGGGCTGGACTGGGGCTACGCCATGTGGAACCCAGAGTCCGACCAGGGCGATGCCGAACTCTGGGAGCTCCTAGAGATAGGCATCCCCTACCTCGCCCGGCGGGTCAAGGAAGACACGGCTGGCTACGGCAAGTACCGCGGGGGTTCGGGCTGGGAAGCCTTGCGTCTGCTCGTAGGCAACCGCGACGCCGAACTGTACATGGCCCGGGCGGACGGGGTCACCTTCATGGGCTCCGGCATCTTCGGCGGCTATCCGCAGGCGACCGCCTACCGTCTCTGGAGCAGAGGCAGTGAAATCATGGATCGGGTCTCCAAAGGCCAGCCCTACCCCCTGGGCGATGACCCGGACAGCGGAGAGTTCGAGGAACTACTGCGGGGCGAGGTAACGCGGAGAACCACCGCGATGATGATGCCGGAGATCTTCCATGACAGAGATGTGCTCCACTACGTTCTTTCCGGTGGACCCGGCTGCGGTGACCCCTTGGAGCGACCTGCGCAGCGGGTGGTGGACGATATGAATGAGGGCATCTTCAGCGAGCGCATTGCGGCAGACGTGCTCGGCGTCGTGGCCAGCCGCGCCGAGGGACAGGAGAAGTGGACCCTGGACGAGGAAGCCACGGATGCGCGGCGGCAGGAGATCCGACGCCTGCGGGCCGAACGCTCCCTCCCCTTCGACGACTTCTGGCAACAGGAGCGTCAACGCATCGAACAGGGGCAGTTGGTCGAGCCCGTTCGCGGCATGCTTCGCGAAAGCATGGGCCTTTCACAAACTTGGGCCCAGGAGTTTCGGGCCTTCTGGAAGCTGCCCGAGGGCTTCCAGCCGTAGGAGGGGTGAGATGGAGCGACGAACGGCTAAGGATCTGATCGACGGGCAGCTATCCTGGCCCCAGCTCAAGGAGATCATCTCCCACCCCAAGGACCCTGATCGCTTCCAGGTAGTCATGGACGTGTTGCGAGAGCGCCTCGGCTGGCAAGAACCCGTTCTCCTCCCCCTGGCTGAGCACCTCTACATAGTGCAGAAGGGAACCCAGCGGGTGGTGCGCTGCGACTGCGGCTACGAATTCGGCGACTGCCGGGAGAACTGGAAGACCAAGGCGCGAGTGTTTGTGCGCAACGACGAATCGCTACTACGGGAGATCTACCCGCAAATGATGCATTGTGATCCCCAGTGGATGGAGCTGCGCGAGTTCTACTGCCCAGGGTGCTTCACCCTGCTGGAGGTTGAGGCCGTGCCTCCCGGCTATCCAGTCCTGTTCGATTTCCAGCCTGACATCGACGGACTCTATGAATGGCTAGGGTTGCCGCTGCCGTCAAGCGCCAGCGAGTAGTATCGAGGCATCGCAGTCGACGAGAGCGGCGCAGATCCACGGCTGTGGGCTGCCAATCATCCGTCTCTTCGCAGGTCAAGCAGTCACCCACTGGTAGTCGTGGTGCAGACCAGTTAGCAGCGGTCGAGCGATGGTCCGGGCCGCCCGTGGCGGGCAGGCCGAATAGGCGGTTCGGTGCGAGTCTCGCCTCTGCCGCGCAGGCAAGCCCTGGCCCAGCGGGGGTTGCCCAAGTCCACCCACTGCGATTGGTGCCGCCACCCCCACCACAGGCCCGAGGGTCTTCGGGGCAGGCAGACCCTAGCACTCAGGAGAGAATTCCATCGGCCCGTCAGGGAGCGGGAGGACGGCCGAAGTGTCCATCAGAGAATGGGCCACGAAGTCGGAAAAATGCTGACGACGTGCGCCCAAAACATCAACCGGTGGTAGGATTACAGCCAGGGGACCATTATGGGCAAGTACTATGAGGATGCTGCGCATCTTTACGAGATATATGGCCACTTTTTGGACCGGGTGCTGAGGGACGACAAGATAGGCGCCAAGATGGCCAAGGCAGGGGTTGTCGTTAAGTTTATATATACCGATCCTGATTGTGAGATCACCATAGACTTGAGAAATCCGCCGGCAAAGCCAGGGTATTATGGGACTTTCTATTTAGGCCCGTGCGATGTCAAAGAGGATGTCTGGTCCAAGCAGTCGGCAGACCATTCCCATGGTTTCTGGCATGGTTACGAAAATCCAATAGCATCCGTAGCCAAAGGCAAGGTGAAACAGGGTGGGAATGTCATCGCCATGCTCAAGCTCCTGCCGGTGATTAAGCCTGCTTTCAAGATGTTCCCGGTAGTTCTCGAGGAAATGGGCCACGGAGCCCTTATCATCAGGAAGAAATAGGGCACCGGTATCTCATCGATGCCACGAGCAGGAGAATAGGATGGGGGGAGAGAGGAGGCCGGCATGAAGGTCAAGCATCTCGTCCGCTTGTCACGCCAGGTCTGGGGCCTGGCCATTATGTCCTTGGCGTTTGTGCTCCTGGTCGCCATGGCCGCGGCCTGTGGAGGGGAGGAGGAGGAGACGCCCGCCGACAGCGGGACGCCGGCCGCCAGCGGCACGCCCACAGCGACGGTGGTGGGTACGGCGACGCCTACAGGCACAACGGTTCCATCGGGGGAAGCACCGGGGATCAGCGACACGGAGATCCTGCTGGGAGCGGAGTCGATCCTCAGCGGCGGCCTGGGAGCGGTATACTCCACGATCCCCAAGACTGTGGAGGCCTACTTCAACTACATCAACGACACCGAAGGGGGCGTCTGCGGCCGCAAGATCGTCTACCGGCTCGAGGACAACTTCGACGACCCGGCCAGGGCCGTGGAGGCGGCGCGCAAGCTGGTGGAGGGAGACAAGGTCTTCGCCTTGGTCTCTAATGGCGGCGACGCACCGCATGCCGCTTCCTGGGAGTACCTGAACCAGATGGGGGTGCCGGACATGGTGGTTGCCGGCGGCCACCGATTCGGGGCGGACCCGCAGGGGCACCCTTGGACCGTTCAGATGGTCCCCAGCTACCTCGTCGAAGGGACATTCTTCGGCCAGTACATCTCGGAGAACCTGCCGGGCAAGAAGGTGGCCGTGCTCTGGGAGACCAGCGCCGCCGGCATCGACGGGCTGGCCGGCCTGAGGCGGGGGCTGGACCCCAGCAAGAACGAGATCGTCGCCGACCAGTCCTACAACAACGGGGATGTCTCCATCAGCTCTCAGGTGGACAACCTGGAGAACTCCAACGCCGAGGTTGTCGTCCTCTTCAGCAGCCCTGGCTTCACCGCCCAGGCCATGAAGAACGCGGACCGGCTGGGCTGGCATCCCCAGTGGGTGATGAGCTACATCAACTCGGATGACATGATATTCCAGTTCGTACCTGCCGAGCTTCTGGAGGGTACGATCACGTTCCAGGCCCTCAAGCTGGCGGCCTGGCGGGACGAGCCGGCGGTCGCCGAGCACTACGAGCTCATGCAAGAATACGACGGGCCCACCCCCACCAACTTCACTCTTTTCGGTCAGACGGTGGCTGAGGTGGCAGTGGAAGCGCTCAAGAGGAGCTGCGATAACCTGACCCGCGAGGGCCTGATGGAGGCGCTGGAGTCCATCCAGGACTTCCACAGCGAACTCATGCTGGACGGCGTCAACGTCTCCTTCTCCGACAACGACCACATTGGCCTTCAGACCGGACGCATGCTGAAGGTTAGCGTCGAGAACGGGAAGGGCAAGTTCGAGTACTTCGGGCCGCTATTCGAGTTCGAGGAATGAGCGTAGGATAGGCCGGCGGCGGAAAGAAGCAAGGGATGATGGACTTCAAGGGAATAGCATTGGTAACCGGTGCCGCCGGTTTCATCGGCAAGTATGTAGTGGAGCACCTGGTGGCCCTCGGGAGCCGGGTGCGGGCAACGGATCTGCCCCGGAAAGACACGTCATACTTCGATGGCATGGGCGTGGAGTTCGTGGAGGCGGATCTTGCGAAGCCGGAGACACTGCCTGCCCTGTTCGATGGAGGAGTGGACAGGGTTTTTCACCTCGGCGCGATCTGCAACTTCTCTACCCCGTATGAAAAGCTCTATCCGACTAATGTGCTTGGAGTGGAACGCATCACCAAGCTGGCTCTCGATGCGGGAGTCAAGAGATACATCCACGTCGGTTCGACCAGTGGTTATGGCCCCTACCAGGGAACGCCGTTTACGGAGGATGCTCCTCGTAATCCCCAGGATAGCTACGGGAGAAGCAAAAGAGACGGTGAAGATATAGTTTGGCAAAGGGTCGAGGAAGGGCTGGCCGCAATAGTTACCCGCCCCTGCACCGTTTACGGCCCCGGGTGCACCGACGGCGCCGGCAAGGTTTTCTCGCGCCCGAGCTCCATTACCGCCATTCCGGGGAACGGCAAGCAGCTTTTGTCCAATGTACGGGCCGAGGATGTGGCGGCTGCGGTGGTGCATCTCTCGCAGCTCGATGAAGCCGTTGGCAAAGCCTTCAACATCGCGGATGATAGCCATCCGACAGTCGAGGAAGCATTGACCATTGCGGCAAGGACTTTTGGAGCGAATCCCCCTAGACTGCATCTACCTCTTGCGATCGTTAAGACTTTCGCCCGTATGGGTGGGTTCGTTTCCAAGATGAAGGGCCGGATTCCGGACCTAGAGTACGACGCGGTGCGCTACCTCGGCGGCGACTACGTGGTGGACAATGCCGCGCTGAAAGCCACCGGTTACAGGTTTGTCTATCCTGACTTCGAAGAATCGATGAAGCAGATGGGGGAATGGTACAAAGAAAACGCCCCCAGCAAATAACAAATAAGGAGGGCAGACTATGCAGGTAGTGGTAATCACGGGGCTTGCCCAGGGGATCGGGCGCGAGGTTGCGAATCTCTTGGCCCGGTCAAAGGTGCCGGTGGCTGGCTTTGATGTCGATGAAGATGGAATCGAGTCGCTGAAGAGAGAGTTCGAGGAGGCGGGATGCGATCACCTGCTGATGACGCTGGACATCGCTGATCGCCCCGGAATTCTCAAGTTCAGGGACATGGTGCTGGAAAAGTTCGGGCGAGTGGATGTTGTACTTTCAAATGTGGGCATCGGTTTTTTCGGGCCCTTCGAGGAAGTGGATCTGGAGAAGGCCCTGAAATGCATGGAGCTCAACGTTATTGGGACTGCCGCGATTTTTCAGGCGTTCTTGCCTTCAATGCGTGAGAATCGCAGCGGGAAACTGATCGCCGTATCGTCTTTGGTCGGGCAGATTCCATTCCCATTTGAATCGATCTACTCGGCGAGCAAGTTTGCTGTTGAGGGACTGGTTTCGTCCATGCGCTACGAGGTGGAGCCTTTCGGCATAAAGGTTGCGTTGATCCAACCCGCTCAGGTATCAACATCGTTTGCCGCCAAGATTCATAAGCTTCCACCCGAGGGATCGCCTTACAGAGAGCGGGCTGGTAGATTTATTAAGAGGGATGAAGAGCTGATTAAGACGGCCCCAACTCCGCCCCAAGCGGCAGCGAAGGTCGTGAAAGTCATCAAATCCAAGAACCCCAAGCTCCATAACCAAATTGACCTCAAGAGCAAGGTGTTCATGGCGCTCAATAGGGTTTTGCCGCACCGGATGAGGGACGCGATATTGTTGCGCCAGATGGACATAAGAGTGTAAGGCTTGTCCAGAAGGTGGTTCGCAGGTCGCGGCTCACGGTACTATAGAATGGGAACAGGAGCTTGCTCCATGAAGGTCTGCCCCTAGCCTAACGAGCGGAGGAGCGAATTCACGTGTTGGCCAAGGAGAAAGCCTCGGGCAGGCGGTACGGCAGCCGGGTTGAACGCCTGAGGGAGCGGATAATAGATGCGCCGCGCGAGGTGTGTATCGAGCGGGCGCGGTATCTAACCCAGGCTATGGCCGCGAACTGGAATCTGCCCCCGCTTACTCGCATGAGCATGGCGCTGCAGCATGTTCTCGAGAACATGAGCGTTGTCATCAGAGACGATGAACTCATCGTGGGATGCCGGACGTCTAAACTCAAAGGGGCGCCGCTTTTTCCCGAGAACAAATGGAAATGGATAGAGGGAGACCTGGAGGCCTTTGGGCAGAGGGTACTCCAGAAAGTGCTGATCACGGAGGAAGAACAGCAGAAACTCAAGCAAGACATCCTCCCCTTCTGGCGCGGCAGGACGGTGGAGGATCGGCTGGAAGATCGGTTGCCCCCAGACGTGGCCGAGGACATGGACAAGTACATTTTCGCCATGGTCCTGGAGATCACCTACGGCATCGGCCACTTCACGATGAACCATCCCAGGGTACTGAAACTAGGGCTTTCGGGGATTATTGCGGAGGCTGAGGAACGATATAACGCGATGACTCCTGAGGAGCGACTGGAAGATAAGGGTTTGTTCTATGATGCGGTGATCCGCTCATTAAGAGCTACCATACGATTCGCCAATCGATACGCCGATCTGGCGACGTCGCTGGCTGAGGATGAAACCGACCCGGAGCGCGCCGAGGAGCTAAGGACCATAGCCCGGGTCTGCCGGCGGGTTCCGGAGCACCCGGCGGAGACTTTTCACGAGGCGGTCCAATCTGTCTATTTTATTCATCTCGTTGCCCAGATAGAGTCCGGGGGGAATTCGATTTCTCTGGGTCGAATAGACCAGATTCTTCGTCCGTACTACATGGCCGACAGGCAATCGGGCAGGATCACCCCGGAACAAGCCAGGGAGCTTCTCTCGTTGCTTTTCATCAAGACCAACGAAATATGGAATATCCTGGAGGAAGCGTACATTCCCGCGGGCGAAGGTACGGAAGGGAAGACAACGCAGAACGTGACGGTCGGCGGTGTTGGGGTCGATGGTGAAGATGCCACCAACGAACTGAGTTACATCGGGCTGGGCGCCTATGCTGACGTGCGGACGGTTCAGCCCGACTTCGGGGTCCGATTGAGCCCGAATGCACCCGAAGATTTCTTCCGGAAAGCGATCGAATACACGAAAGACGGGGTTCTGCTGCACCTATTTAATGACGAGGCAGTTATCAAGTCCCTGCAGCGAGCGGGACATACCCTCGAGGATGCGCGCGACTACGGTGTTGTGGGGTGTCTTGAGCCGAACGCGCAGGGCAAAACCTTCGGTTCGACTTTCGCTGTCCAGTTCAGCGGAATCAAATGCCTCGAGCTTGCTTTGAGCAACGGCGTGGACAATATCTTCGGCCATCGGTCCGGCATAGAGAGCGGAGACCCCGCCACATTCACTTCTTTCGATGACGTATGGAATGCGTACAATGCTCAGGTGTCCCATTTCATGGGGCAAATGGCCAAAGGGATGGCAGTACTTGACGAGGCTATCGCTGAACTTGTGCCGTCTCCATTTGCGTCGGCGATGATAGATGGGCCGATGGAGAAGGGCCTGGACCTTACCCGTGGAGGGGCCGTATATAATTCCACCGGTGTTCAGTTCATTGGCTTCTCTAACGTAGTGGACAGTTTGTATGCGGTAAAGAGGGCGGTTTTCGAGGATGGGGTGATGTCGCTGGGAGAACTGGCCAGCTGCCTGGCGGACGACTGGGATGGTGCGGATGACAAGAGAGCGTACTTGTTGCAGAAGATCCCCAAATACGGGAACGACAACGATGAAGTGGATGCCATGGCCCAAAGAGTGCTGGCGCATTTCTGTGGCGAGGCCTTGAAGCACAGGAACTATCGAGGCGGTGCATTCTGGCCGGGGGTCTTCACGGTTGGATTTCACATTGTCATGGGCGCATTTGCCGGCGCCAGTGGGGACGGGCGCCATGCCGGTGATGTTCTCGGCAACGGAATTACTCCCACAAACGGGAGTGCCTTCAGCGGCCCCACGGCAGTGATCAACTCGGTCACCAAGCTGCCTCTCACATGCATCTACAACGGCGTTAACCTCAACATGAGGTTTGACGGGAGCAGGCTCAAAGCCGAAATTCTCATGGCACTCGTGCAAACGTACTTTCGGCAAGGAGGACGCCAGGTTCAGTTCAACATGCTCGACTCGGCCACCTTGAGGGACGCCCAGGCGCACCCGGAGAAGTATCGCGACCTGGTGGTCAGAGTGAGCGGATATTCGGCCTTGTTTACAGGGCTGAGCGAAACAGCCCAAGACGAGATCATAAGCCGCATGGAATACAAACTGTAGGTTGAAGATGTTGAAGGGGTGACGCCTGATAGGATTGATTCTATGGAGGCCCTCTGCGCTCCTCATGGGTGAAATTCATCCTCGGCGACCGGAGGTATGAAATGACAAAAGTTGTAACGATGAAAGAAGCCGTGGCTGAACATGTCAACGACGGCGACTTTCTCTTCATAGGCGGCTACATCTGCAGGACGCCGTTTGCCGCCATACACGAGATCATTCGGCAGGGGAAGAAGGACCTGACGCTTACCAGGAGCAACGCGGCCGATGACTTCGATATGATGATCGGCGCGGGCGTGGTAAAGCGGTTTGTCGCTACTTTCCTCTCACTTGGCTTTTTCGGCCTGGGGCGCTGCTACCGGCGCTCTATGGAGCAGGGGATTCCGCACAAGATAGAGGTGGAAGAGTACACGAACCTATCGTTGCCCATGATGCTTATGGCCGGCGCCATGGGGATGCCCTTTGTGCCCGTCAAAGACATGGCCGGGTCGGATCTGATGAACGTGAAGTCCTTTATGGGAGACGGTAAGTACAAGGTGATCAACTCCCCCTTTGACGGGAGCCCAACCGTACTGGTGCCAGCGCTTCACCCCGATGTGGCGATAATTCACGTCCAGCAGGCGGATGAGTTGGGAAACGCCCAAATATGGGGCATTGGAGGTGACTGCCAGGTGGGGGCCAACGCAGCGAAGAAGGTCATCGTGAGCTGTGAAAGGGTCGTTAGTAGAGAGGTCATCGGAAAGGACCCCTCCCGCACTATTGTTCCAGACTTCAGGGTCGTCGCGGTTGTGGAGGAGCCCTTCGGTGCTCACCCCGGCTATACACCGGGCTTCTATGACGTGGATTTCACCTTCGGCTACCAGTACCAACAGGCATCCAGTACGGTCGAGGGTTTTCAGAAATTCCTCGACGAATGGGTATTCGGGGTCAAGAACAGGACCGAGTACATTCAGCACTATGTGGAGAAGTCCGGCTACTCTGCTTTCAAAGGTCTCCAAGCGGAATTCGACTACGGGTACCCTGTCAGTTACACGTACTGAGGCCACCGGAGGATCGGAGATGAAGGAACATTCCGGCGACTATACAAAGCCCGAACTCATAGCCTGTTGCGGCGCCAGGGAGATCAGGGACTACGATGTGGTTCTGGTTGGGACAGGTTTCCCTACGATGTGCGCCAACATAGCCAGGCACACCCACGCGCCGAACGCCAGGTTGATGCAGGAATCGGGTGTCTTCGATGCGCAACCGAAGAGGCCAGCGTTGTCCGTAGGCGACCCATGCCTGAATCCGGGAGCGGCCATGATAGGCAGCTTGGTGGATATAATGGGAATGTTCCTGCAGGCGGGCTGGGTGGATGTCGGCTTCCTGTCGGGTAGCCAGGTTGACAAGTACGGAAACATCAACACCACTGTTATCGGAGACTACGATAGTCCGAGAAGCCGTCTTCCCGGCAGCGGCGGGGCAAATCCCATCGGCTCGTTGGCGAAAAGGGTGCTCATCATTGCCCTGCACGACACCCGTCGGCTGGCCGAAAAGGTGGACTTCATTACCACCCCGGGATACATCGACGGTGCGGGGGCCAGGGAGAAGTGCGGGCTTCCACCGGATACGGGCCCAGAGGTCATCATCACAAACAAGGCAGTGATGCGCTTTGACAAGGCCACGGGGGAAGCCTATCTGGCGACCTACCATCCGGACACTTCAGTAGAGGAGGTCGTCAAGAATACTCCGTGGGACCTCAAGGTGGCCGATGACGTGCGCGAGACGGAACCGCCGACCGAAGAGGAACTGAGGGTTCTGAGGGAAGTACTCGACCCCAGCCGTAAGCTCTCGGCTTACGAGCGTCGTGGTTACGTATGATGGCCTTTTTTGATCTTTCTTGCTTCAATTGGCAAGAATGATGGTTGAGCAGACGGAGAGAAGACGTGGAATACACACGAAAGCTGGCGGAGTCTTGCGCCGGGATTTCTCTGGAGCGCCTTCCCGCCGAGGTGGTTGATAAGGCGAAGCTTTGCATCCTGGACTTCTTCGCCAACGTTTATGGCTCGCTGGAGCTGGTAGCGGTTTCAGGGGTGGTGTCCTACATACGTTCGTTGGGCGGGCCCGAGACCGCTACGGCTCTGGGTTGCGGATTCAAGACAGGAATCCACAATGCGGCATTTCTTAACGGCACCACTGCTGAGGCAATAGAAGCCCAGGACGGACTCCGGTTCGGAGGGAACCATCCAGGTACGGCCGTTATCCCCGCTGCCCTTGCAGTGGCAGAGGATTTGGGGCTCGGCGGCAAGGAGGTTATTGAAGCGGTGGTGGCAGGCTACGAGGCAGCCAGCCGGCCGGCCGCGGCGATGCATCCCCACCATACGCTGGCGGGATTTCTGCCCACAGGCACTTGCGGCGCCTTCGGAGCGGCGGCCGCGGCTTCTAAACTCATGGGCCATGATGCCGAGGGCATGGTCAACTCGTTGGGCAATGCGGGGTATCTCTTACCCCTCTCGATGGCCGAACATCTGATGGGCGGGTATACTTCGAAAATCGTGCAGGGGGGCCAGGCCGCAAGCGTGGGTCTGACGGCTGCGGGACTGGCCGGCGCCGGTATTACCGGAGCTCCCTATGTGCTCGAAGGCTCGCATCTAGGTGGAGGCTTCACACAGATCACCACCCGAGGCGAGCCTGACCTAGGGAGAATTGTTGAACAACTCGGTGAGCATTTCTCCATCATGGATATTTACTTCAAGCCCTACAGCGCGTGCAGACATACCCACGGCGCCGCACAGGCCGCGTTGGAGCTGTTAGGTAAGGAGGACTTCGGGCCGCAAGACATTGAAGCGGTGGATGTCTACACGTACGCTATTGCGCTTACCGCTGTCGGTAAGGGTGTAACCGCGAACAGTACCTTCGTCTCGGCACAGTTTTCGTTGCCGTATGTCGTTTCCGCTTGTTTGATCGATGGAGAAATGGGGCCAGCGCAATTGAGAGAGGAGCGAATTTCCGATTCCGCCGTGCTTGAGCTTTCGAAAAAAGTCAAGATCAATGTGGACCCGGAACTGGCCAGGGCCTATCCTGGCATGACCTCGAGCCGGGTGGAAATCAGGCTCAAGAGTGGACGGACGCTGGCGAAACAGGTCGACATTCCAAAGGGAGACCCGAGGGACCCGATGACCGCCGAGGACCTGGCCGACAAGTTGAAGCGCTTCGCCTCACAAAAGGATGAGAAGACTATGGATAGGATAATCGGCTTGTCGCTTGAACTCGAGAAAGTGGGAGACATCAAGGAACTGACAGCAATCATTTGAGAGCGTCAAGTATCGCCGGGGGAAATCGCACTTGGCGGCAGCGCAACGGAGCAGGACATGGACTTTGATCTGAACGAAGAACAACGGATGCTTGTTGACATGCTGAGCAGCATGGGAAAGCGGGAGGACTTCAAGAAACTGGCAGTGGAGATCGACAGGACGGGGGAGTACCCTACGCATTTGCTGAAGAAGTATGGCGAGCTGGGGCTGCTGGGAATGACCCTATCGCCTGAGTATGGCGGCGGCGGTCAACTGGGCATAAATGCCATACTGGCTATCGAGCAACTGGCGAAGTTCAGCCCTATGATAGCCACTCCGGTATTCGAGTCGAATATAGGACCGGTAACGGTCATCAACGCTTTCGGGACGCCAGAGCAGAAGAGGGCTATCATACCCGGCGTGTGCAAAGGCGATCTGAGCGTCTCGGTCAGTATGACCGAGCCGGAGGCGGGATCGGACCTCACCTCCCTCTCCACAAAGCTGGTGGAAGATGGGGATGGATATCGCCTCAACGGGCGCAAGGTGTTCATCTCAGGGGGAGGAGAGGCCAGCCATTATCTTGTCTATTGTCGTTTCGGAGACGTTTCCGGATATAAGGGGATTGGAGCCGTCATAGTCGAGAAGGGAACTCCGGGGTTCACGTTCGGGAAGCAAGAAGAGTTCATGGGGCTGCGAGGCCTGCCGTCATGCGACCTCATTTTGGAGGACGTAAAGGTTCCGAAGGAAAACGTAGTAGTTGAAGAGGGTGGATTTAGGAACCTGATGACGACATTCGATCTCGAGCGCTGTGGCAATGCCGCGATGTGTCTTGGCGTTGCCGGCGGAGCTCTCGAAGAGGCGAAGGCCTACGCGATGGAACGAAAAGCCTTCGGCAGGCCGATATGCGAGTTTCAAGACATACAGTTCATGATTGTCAATATGGCCACGAAACTGGACGCCGCTCGCTTGCTCGTCTATCGAGCTGCCACTGGCGCTGGCAGAGGCTTTCCCTCGATGTATGAGTCTGGCGTGGGAAAGCACTTTGCCAATGAAATGGCTGTTGAAGTCACCAACGCAGCCATGCAGGTTTTCGGCGGCTATGGATACAGCAAAGAATTCCCGGTGGAAAGAATGCACAGGGACGCACTCGCTTGGAGAGTGGCGGGCGGCACGGTTCAAATGCTGAAGATCACTATCGCAAGTATCCTTTTCGCCAGACGCTTCGATCAGAGAGGCGGGGCGTGATGGGGTGTAAGGTGCCAGAACTGCAACCCGACCGTCGGTGCAGACGGCCAATTCCCACTCCTGGTGCAGTCGTGGGAACCTCCTAGGCAGTCAAGGCGGAGGCCCAACGAATCGCTTCCGACAGATGCGAACGAAGTACGTCGAAGCTGAAGTATCGCTTGCCTACGGCGATGTTGTGATCGGTGATGCTCTTGTGCTCCCTCTTGTCCGTCAGGATTGTCATCATTTCCTGGGCAGCGTGGGTCAGCACTTCCGCAGGTACACGGACAAGTCCTGCCGGGTCGCTCTCCTCAAGGACGGTGTCTCCCAGCGAGATGACCCGCACGCCCTTTGGCGCAATATCCTCCCTGAAGACCGGATATTCGAATACCACCACGGGGAGGCCAGCGGCAAAGGCCTCCAGCAGTTGATTGCCGAATCCCTCCCAGCCTGACGGGTAGAGCACAAAGTCGGCCATGGTGTACATATCGGGATAGAGGGCATAAAATCCCTCCTCCGCCACACGCAGGGGGAGAACCTCGTCTCCTACGTATATCCAGTCGACCTTCAGCGCATCGAGCAGCGCGAAGAGCCTCTCTTGGTAATCGGCGAAGGCACGTTCGGGTCTACCCGCCAGAACGAGCACGATCCGACTTTCCTGGGTGAACACCTCGCCGTGGTACAAGGTTTTGCCGGCCATGTCTCGGCGAAGGCCTTCCAATGCGGCGGTCAGGTGAGCCGCCAATTCTATCCGCTTATTCGGTACGAGGCGAGCTCCGACGAAGAGCACGACATCAGACCTGTCGATACCATGCTTGGCCCGAAGTTCCCCACGGATCCTCGCGTAATCTGGGGCGTCGAGCCGGTGATGAAAATCCATGGTGTCGTGGATGATTCTGGCCTGGATACTCCTTGCGTGGAGAGCTCTCTGGTTGCGGGTGTTGATCGTCCAATGGGAGAGGCTCGGCATCTTTGGAGGGAAATACCCCTCAAGCAGAGACCGCGCGAAGCCGCACGTCGGAGTGAACTTGTAAGCACCTTCGCTGAGGGCATCGTGGTGGATCGCCACGCAGGGCAGCCGGAGGTCTGCGAGCAGTTCGGTCAGACTCACCGTGGCCACGGGATGAACGGGCAGCGATAGCATGTTGTGCACAAAGAGCATGTCGGGCGCCAAGGCCTTGATCCCTTCGCCTAGTTCTCGCTTCAGCTCTGCGACGGCTCGTCCGAAAGCCCGCTCAAGCTCCACCTCGTCGGCAAAGTCAGTGATCCCGTGGCCGAAAAGGTTCCTCATCATCGTCGCCACATCCTCGCGGTCGAACTCCAGCGCCGGTATCGGGAGGTCTGCCCAATCGTAAGCCGAGCAGATGACGACCTCATGTCCCATCGCTTCGAGAAGGGCCTGGCGCTTCGTGATCTCGAGGGATACGCCGTCGGTGCCCGCCGAATCGGTCACATCTGCCCTGGTTCGGTAGCCGCCTTCACCACTCGTCCGGGCAGAGCGGAAGTGGAGAATAAGCACTTTCATGCCTCTGCCTCCCCGGCCTCTCCGGGGAGGCCGCCCCGCGTGCGCAGCCTTCGATAGTATTGCCGGGACTGGTATAGAGCGGCCAGCGGGTTGTGGCCGAGCAACCTGTCTTTGACTGCGAACACGGTCGTCAGGGCGTTCGCGTATTTCAGAAAAAGGGAATCATGGCCCACGCAAAGGCCCATAGCGATGTTGAAGTCGCAGCCCTCTTCGTTGAGAATCTCAGCCTGGGAAATGGGGTTGCACATGGACTCATAGGTTCCCGGGATTATCTTCTCCTCGTCTTTCACGCCGATCTCTTCTTTGGGGATTCCACCCGCTTTGCAACATACTGACACGACCTCGAATCCCCTGCGCTCCAGGAGCGGGACCAGTATCTCCGCCTCTTCTCTGAATCCTATGCAGAACACGACGCCAAGCTTTCGGTAACCCATCCTCTTCGCGAAGCTGATGATCTCCTCCAGCCTGGTGGTAGCTGGCGACGGGGTGTTGGGGGCCCAGGGCACGCGTGTATACGCTGTGCCTTCCACTACCGAAGCAACCCGGGCGAACTCTGCCAACTCCGGATCACGGTAGCGGGCCATGGCCTTCTCGATTACGCCTGCCTTGGTCTTGGTCGGACAGTTCGGCGGGCCTTGCAAGAAGGCGGGGCTGTAGCATACTGGCGCCGGACACCTGGCGCAATCCGGGGACTGTTCGCGACTCCTGCTTTCGTCAGACATCTCGGTTTCTATCCTCTCTGTCCATCCAGGAGCTTCATCACAGCGCGAAATGCCACAGCTCGCGCTCGCCGGCACACCCTTTCGGGCACGCCCGAGCTGCGGAAGGTCTCCAGACCCTCCGGTGTGCTCAGGTTCACCCCCGTCAGCTCACGGCACGAGATGGTGCCCATCTCCTCCTCGAAGCAACGACGGAACTCCTGGGCCAGGGCATAGGCCTGGTCATGGGCTTGCGACGCCTCTTCCCGCTCGTGCCTCAGGCCAATGGCCATCGTCGCGCCAACCACCGCCCCGCACACCGCACCCGTACGCCCAATGCCGCCGCCGAAGGCGGTGGCAATCCTGGGGGCAAGCCCGCTCTCTATTCTCAACTCCTGGCACACGGCCAGCAACACCGACTCCGCTCAGTTGTAGCCGAGCTCCCCAAGCCGTTCTGCCCTATCTAGTTTCACACATCCTCCTCGGGCGCCTCACACCGAACCTTCTGCCCCGCCCAATTCTAACCCGAACCGGCTGTTGCGAGGGGGCAAGCTGGATCTAGAGATGCCCACTGAGCCGCCTGGGCGTACGGCTCGGCCAGGGGCGGGTCGGATAGTGGTCCGACCGGTTCTAGGTGGTCTGCACCACGGGTACGGGTCGATGGCTGCGTAACCTGGGAAGAGACGGTTGGGATTTTGGCATCCGACAGGTTAGAAGAGGAGAGGCGGAGCCCACTACTCCAGATAAGCCGCTTTGCGCTTTCTGCGGGCAACTCTGGTCTTGTAGGCAACCTTGGCAACGGCCTTGGCGATGTTTCTCGCCACCCTTTTGTCGAAGACGCTGGGGATAATGTAGTCTTCGTGAAGTTCTCGCCGTGAGACCACGTCGGCAATTGCCTGGGCGGCGGCCAGCTTCATCTCCTCGTTGATCTCTCGCGCTCGTGAGTCCAGTACTCCCCTGAAGAGGCCCGGGAAGCAAAGCACGTTGTTTATCTGATTGGGGTAGTCTGATCTGCCTGTGGCTATGATTCTTGCGTAGGGGGCAGCCTCTTCGGGCATGACTTCAGGCGTAGGGTTAGCCATAGCAAACACAATGGGGTCTCTCGCCATTTTGGCTATGGCTGCCGCGGGCACAAGCCCAGGGCCGGAAAGACCGATGAATACGTCTGCCCCTTGCAGAGCATCCACAAGCGTCCCTCGAAATCGGTCAGGGTTGGTATTCTCGGCGTACCACTGCTTGACAGGGTTCATGTGCTCTTTTCTTCCCCGAGAGAGCGCCCCTGCCCTGTCGCAGCCGATGATGTTCCTGACGCCAGCGCCTAAGAGGAACTTGGTGACGGCAGTTCCGCCAGCACCAATGCCACTGAACACTATCTTCAGGTCCTCCATCTTCTTCCCCGCTATCTTCAGGGCATTGATCAGGCCAGCCATGACCACCACGGCTGTGCCGTGCTGGTCGTCATGGAAGACGGGGATGTCGAGTTCTGCTTTTAGACGCTCTTCAATTTGGAAACAGCGGGGCGCAGAGATATCCTCCAGGTTTATGCCGCCAAAGACGGGGGCAATATGTTTCACCGTCCGTACAATCTCTTCGGGATCCTTGGTGTCCAAGCAGATAGGCACCGCGTCAACCCCGCCAAATTCCTTGAACAACACTGCTTTGCCCTCCATCACCGGCAGGGCGCCTTCGGGACCGATATCTCCCAGCCCCAGCACGGCGGTTCCATCAGAGACCACCGCTACTGTATTTCCCTTCATAGTGAGGGAGTAGGCGCGCTCCGGCTGCTCGTGAACCGCCATGGAAACATCGGCCACGCCCGGGGTATATTGAATAGAGAGGTCTCTCCTCGTCTTCAGTGGCCGTTTGGCAGTAATCTCTAGCTTGCCCCCTAGATGGGCCAGGAAGATGGCATTGGAAACGTCGAGAACATCGGCTTCCGGGACCTCTCTTATCGCCCGTACAACCCTTCGGCCATGCTCATCATTCAGGACAGAAATAGTGATATCGCGGGTAATGACGTTCGCGGTAATCTCCGGCGTGTCTATTGCCCCAATACTGCCCCCGGCACTGCCAATAGCTGCAGCCACCTTGGCCAGCATCCCTGGCACATTCTTGATCTTTAGCCTTACCACTAGGCCATAGGCGCCCGCTGGAGCCTCATCGGTCTTCTTCATCGTCTGCCCCCCTCTGTTCTCGATGCCCAATCAAGTGCTTCTGAATTTGGAAGAAACGGCAACCGCTTAAAGGGCGCCTAATACGCGGGCCGCGCTCGTAATATGTCCCGTGGAGCATGCTCACGGGCCAATGCCATCCTGTACTCCATGATGCGTAATTAGGGGCCGGCCCAAGTTCCTGCGCCTTCTCTGGCCACCAGCCGCTCATTCTCGCTGTCGCTTATCAGAAGATACTACGATTCGTGAGTGGTGAGCAACTTCCGGAATCTGTGTGCGCAGTTGTTAGTGGACTGTGGAGTGCCAAAACCTTATCCGTATCTGGACTCTTGACATGCTGAGCTATCTGGGCTAGCAGGGTGCTCCGGGCGCAGGCGGTACACCAGAATGGTGCACGGGGCCTCGTCGCTCAGTCGACCTAGGGACGACCACTGGGCCGCCTGGGCGTGCGGCTCGGCCAGGGGCGGGTCGGATAGTGGTCCGACCGGTGCTAGGTGGCCTGCACCACGAGCATGAACTCGGTCGCGGCCTGGGCGGTGGGAGGCCGGAGAGCCGGCTACCACCCCGGCGGGGCATCCGGCGTCCAGACCATGGCCAGCAGGGCATCGCCCCGATCGCGGTTGACCTGCCTGAACACCTCCCACTCCCACGGTTCCACTTCGAACTCGATGATCGGGTAGCCGATGGGCTGGCCCGAGCCGATGCAGACGAACGTCTGCGGGTCGAATGCGTGGCTGCCGAAGGCATCAGCAATGGCTTGGCCTACCTCCTGCTGCCAGGGTGTCGGCCGTACCCCTGGCTTGGGGACCACCGTCGGAATGCGGGTAAAGCCTCGCATGCCGGCGGGATGAGCCATGCGCCCGCAAGTCAGCCGGCGTGAATGCGCTGGCATCCCGACGGCCACGAAGATGAGATACTCTAGCTGGGCGAAGAGGCCTCGCCGCCGGAATTGCGGCGCGATGCAGCAGATCCCGGCGAGGTTGACCACCTGCGCGGGTAGGCGCGGCAGGTCCATGAGCCGGCATTCGCCGAGAGCGAAGCCGGCCGTCGTTCCCTCGTGCTCGGCCAGGGCGAGGTATCGCAGGGTTTCGAGCGACTTCTCCAGATAGGCGCGATCGGCCCGGCGATAGTTCATCTCGAAGAGGGAGAAGGCCTTTTCGAGGTCTTCCGTCGATGCCTTGTCCGTCTCGACGACCTTGAAGTCGAACGAGGAGAGGTCGCGCTGGAGCTTCTCGACCTCGTCATCCCATGCCATCGTGTGGCTTTCCGTCCATAGCGAACAGCGCCTGCTTCACGAAGAGCGCGCGAGAAGTGGCGGCAGGCGCGATGGGCACGTTCAGCATTATACCAGCCCAAGCAAGCCCAGATTGGGACTGTTGGGGTGGGCCCATTGCTTTTCTCTCCCCGCCAATCTACCCGACGCATCTGGACGGGTACACGGACTTGCCAGCGGCCTTCCAATTATGTATAATATAGCAAAGAGAATATGGCCGAACTCCGGCGCACGTCGCCGGGGACGGGGGAACCAAACAAGTGGGGTGAATCTCCGAATCATTCGGAGTAGGCAATCTCCCTTCGCCGAACCCGTCAGCTAACCCCGTAGGCACCAGGGAGAGGGTAGTCTTGTGCACGAAAGGCCCGGGCTATGCCTCGGGCCTTTTTTGCGTCCCCGAACAGTGGGGCTGCCACTCCTGGTGCCGAAGGAGGTGTGAGAATGGTCAGGCAGTGGCAGCAGGAGCAGCAAGGCGCCGCAAGGCGTGTCGGCGAGTCCAGAGGCGACATGCATCTGGGGCCGATCGAGATGAGGAATCCGGCGCTGGCGCAGATGGGCCGCGAGGCGGTCGGAGTGGAGCATACGCAATCTGCTCAGCCCTCCACGGTAGGTTCTGAGGGTGGCCCGAGGTACCGGTCCTACAGAGTTCGCAATTTCCGTGATCTCCCGCAGCTTCAGTTGCTCTCTCCTGAGGAGCAGTTTGCCATCGAAGTCGTCGCCCAGGTCCTGCCTTTCAAGACGAACAGCTACGTCGTGGAGGAGCTCATCAACTGGGATGACGTCCCGCAGGATCCGCTATTCGTGCTGAACTTCCCGCAGCGCGAGATGCTCCTGCCACACCATTTCAAGGAGATAGCAGACCTGCTGCGCAGCGGAGCAGACAAGTCAGAAATCGAGATGGTGGCCAACCGGATCCGCCTGGAGCTCAATCCGCATCCGGCTGGGCAGTTGAACCACAACGTTCCCACGCTCGGCGATACCAGGCTGACGGGGATGCAACACAAGTACGAGGAGACGGTTCTCTTCTTCCCCAGCGACGGCCAGACGTGTCACGCCTACTGCACGTTCTGCTTCCGCTGGCCGCAGTTCGTTGGCATGGAGGAGCTGAAGTTCGCCATGCGCGAGACGGAACTGCTGGTCGACTACGTACGTGCCCACCCCGAGGTGACCGACGTACTGTTTACCGGCGGCGACCCAATGACCATGTGCACGCCCAAACTAGCATCCTATGTCGACGCCCTCCTGGAGGCGCGCCTTCCCAACCTTCGCACGATTCGGATTGGCACCAAGGCCCTCAGCTACTGGCCGTATCGCTTCCTCACCAACGATGACGCCCGCGACGTGCTTGCCCTGTTCAGGCGAATCACCGGAGCCGGGATCCACCTCGCGTTCATGGCCCACTTCAGCCATCCCCGCGAGCTGAGCACTGACGCCGTCAGAGAAGCGATCGCGCGCATCAGAGAGACGGGCGCAGAGATCAGGACGCAGTCGCCGCTCTTGCGGAACATCAATGACCGGCCCGAGGTCTGGAGCGAGATGTGGCAGCAACAGGTGGAGCTCGGGTGCATTCCGTACTACATGTTTGTGGCGCGTGACACTGGAGCGCAGCATTACTTCAGCGTACCGCTGGTGCGGGCCTGGGAGATCTTCCGGGACGCCTATCAGCACGTGAGTGGCCTCGGCCGTACCGTGCGGGGGCCAAGCATGTCCGCGGATCCTGGCAAAGTCGAGATACTCGGAGTGACAAAGGTAGGCGGGGAGAAGGTCATTGCCTTGCGAATGCTCCAGGGCCGCAACCCGGACTGGGTAATGAGGCCATTCTTCGCAAAGTATGACGCGAAGGCCACTTGGTTAAGCGAGCTGCGGCCGGCCTTTGGGGAGGAGCGGTTCTTCTTCGAGGAGGAGCTAGAGCGGCGGTACCATGCTCGCAAGGCCCGCCGCCATGGTCGACGCTCTAATGGCCGCCGGCCGGCCAGCGCCTCCGGGCGGAACAGGGGTCAATAATCCGTCAAATAATCTTCTTATAAACCGCTAACCTTCTTCCCCTCCACGCGTTTCTATGGTTAGAATGGGGTAGAGATCTAGTCGCCAAATCCCTTTTCGGGGGAGCGGGCGGACCGGACTAGTCGGTGAGTCTCGCCTAAGCGAGTAGGGCAAGCCTTTCAGCCCGAACCGGTAGCTAAGCCCGCAGGCGTAGAAAGGCCTCGCATTCCAAAGGGAGTGGGGTCTTTTTTGATCCCTCCCGCCAGGACGTGGAGGTACCGCATGCTACAGGTTGCTTCAGACATCGAGCGTCAGCAAGACTCAAGGCCGAAGTCTACGCTGATAGTGCATTCACCTGAAGTGTGCGCCGATGACGTCCTGGTCGGCGGCTCTAACTCTGCCTTCCTGCTTCCGGTGAGGGTTTGCCTGGAACGGGGTTCCGGAAGCCGCGTCTGGGACGACGGCGGACACGAGTATATCGACTTCCTGCTCGCCTCCGGCCCTCTGATCCTGGGCCATGCCCACCCACGGGTGTGCGAAGCTGTTGCGCAGCAGCTCTCTAAGGGTTCCGCCTTCCACGCCCTGAACCGTCCGGCCCTGGAGCTTGCAGGTCGCCTCGTGGAGATCCCCGGCTGCGTCGAGATGGTCCGCTTCGCCTCTACCGGCACAGAGGCGACCCTGCACGCAGTCCGACTAGCACGCGCTTACACCGGCCGCGACAAGGTGCTCATCTTTGCTGGCTCATACCACGGCAGCCATGACCTGTCGATCATTGGCCACCGCGGGGTGGCAAGGGCTGGCGGTGGTGGGACGCCACGCAGTGCCATCGAGGACACGGTAGTTGCTAGGTTCAATGATATCGGCAGCGTCGAGGAGAGCTTCGCCATCCACGGCGGCTCCCTGGCAGCGGTCCTCGTTGAGCCCCAGCAACGTTCCCTCGATCCGTTGCCTGGGTTCCTGCCGCGCCTGGCTCAACTGTGCCGGACGGCGGGTGCCGTACTGATATTCGATGAAGTGCTGACGGGGTTCCGGTTGGCATTCGGCGGAGCCCAGGAATACTACGGTGTGGAGCCGGACCTGGTGTGCTACGGCAAGATCCTCGGCGGGGGCCTTCCTCTGTCGGCGATTGGGGGCCGTCGCGAGATCATGCGTCTGGCCGATCCTGCACTGGCATCCGCGCCCAACTTCGTTCACATCAGCGGGACGCTGAGCGGGAACCCACTCTCAGCGGTGGCGGGGCTGGCGACTCTTGCCGAGCTGGAGGAACCAGGCGTGTACGAGCACCTCCACAAGCTGGGGAAGCGGCTTCGCACCGGGCTGGCGCAGCAGTTAAATACCCACGGCATCGCAGGCTCTGTAATAGGGAGTGGCCCGATCGCGGCCGTCGAGTTCTCCGACCGGGCCCAGCCAATATCCGGTCTGGACCTCAGAGAGGCCGTGAACCGGGAGTTGATCCTTCGGGGCGTGCTTGTTCAATTGCAGACCAGGTTCTATGTCTCGCTCGCTCACACCGAGGCGGAAATCGACTTTGCCATCGACGCCTTCGGTGCCGCAGTGCAAGCGACAATTGAGCGCGTTTCCGCTGCTGAGGAGGCCCTGGCGGTATAACCGAGCGGCGGCGCGAACCGGGGAGCATCATCGAGGCCGTCTTGCTTACATAAGGTCTTCTTCGCTGGCTTCAATAGCCCGCTGCAGTTCGGCACTGAGCATCGATGGTAGCCCCTCGATGTCTACCCTGAGGAAGCCTCTAACGATGGTGGCCGTAGCCTCGGCCCGGGTCAGTCCCCGCGTCATCAGGTACTCTACTTCCTCTTCAGCAATCTTGCCCACAGCAGCCTCATGGGACAGGTCAATGCCGGCCAGCGTGCCCCTTAGTTCTGGTATAGCGTGAATCTCGCCTTCCCCCTGCAGAATCAGGCCGCGACACTCCAGGTGCCCTTTGACCTCAGGAGCGTTGCCTTCTATGTAGCCCCGGGCGAGAATCTTTCCCCCGGTTGTTATAGCCCGTGATACTATCTCTGTCCTCGACCGTTCGGCATCAAGGAAAACCCTGGAACCAACATCCATCGCTGAGCCAGGGGCGGCGACTAGGACGCTGTTGAACCTGACGGTGGCATTTTCGCCCACGCATTTGGCTGAAGGATTGGTCTGCAGTGAGAGGACCGGCTTCATAATCACATAGTTGCTCAGGAACAGCCCATCTTGCTCAATGATGACGCCGGTGCGGGGACGGACTGCTATCTCCGGCGCCCAGTTGTGGATCATGGTGAAGGTGACCTTGGCCCCTCGCTTTATGTAGAACTCAGAAACTCCCAGGTGCAGTCCGTAATCCTTTTCGGAGGCGCTGGTACAGCCAGTAATAATGTGGAGTTCAGAGCCTTCTTCGGCAATGATGATATTGTGAACATTCTGAGCTAGCCTACTCCTAGCTAGGTAGAGGCAGGCCTGCACCGGATAGATGGTCTTATTGCCAGGCAGGGCTCTGATGAAATAGCCATCGCTCTGGCTAAGCTCGACGTGGGCGGTGTATTTGTCGCTGTCCACAGCTACTGCCTGCCACCAGTAGTCGGCCAACCAGTCGTACTTCTCCAGAGCCTGGCTGGTAGGCATTATCTCTATGCCCTCTTGCCGGCTTGAGCTGTGAACTGGCGTGTTATCCATCTGGATGAAGGTCCCTGACCTTTGGCTTGCGTCATCCAAGCTAACCCCTGCCCCTAGCATCCTTTCTTTAGCCTCGGCAGGAAGTTGCGACGGATCAGCCTGATATGGTTGTTCCTCGGCTGAGCTAACGTAGGTGTCGAGGTCTATGTCCTCGCCAAGGGCTGCTGCTTTGGCTGACGCCGCTTTGGCCCGGTCTCTATGTGTCTTTGAAGATTCCATCTCAGGCACTTGGCACACTCCTCGTATCCCTTTTCTTTGACGGTTGCCAGGATCTCATGGGGGTCCCCTGCACAGCCAATGCTGCCGTTAAGCATGACATAGCCGGTGCGGGCATTAACATAGTCCAGAATATGACCAGTATGGGTGATGATAAGCCCCCCGCACTTCCGGTCACGTATTGGGCAATCTTTTTCCAGCAGCTCATTTATCAGCTCGCCTATGAGGGCTATACTTACCAGGTCAACCCCGGACTCAGGCTCGTCCAGCAGAGTTAGCTGCGGTCTTTGAGCCAGTAGCTGCATTAGCTCGGAGCGCTTTATCTCGCCTCCCGAAAACCCATAGTTTATGTCTCTATGTAGAAGCTCGGTCATATTGGCTCTCTCGGCGAGTCTGTCTATGGGTACTTCTGCCTCTCTGCCCCTCAGAGAGGCACTAACCATATCGTGTGTCTTTACCCCCCGAACCACCGGGGGGCGCTGGAAAGACATGCCGAGTCCCAGGCGGGCTCTCTCATCCAGAGGCAGTCCAGTTATGTCCTTGCCTTTGAAGATGATGTTGCCCTTAGTTACCCGGTACTTGGGGAAACCCATTATCGCCATGAGGAGGGTAGTCTTGCCGCTGCCATTAGGACCGAAGAGAACATGTGTCTCACCAATTCCAATTTCCAGATTTACGTCGTGCAGAATTTCCTTGTCGTCTACCTTTACGGTTAGTTGCTTGACCTCCAGCATCTTTCCTGCCTCCAGAATCCCCGGTGGTTACTCGACCACCATCCAGAGAAGGGTGTTCCCTACTGACGAACCAGCCTGTTGGGTTACCAAGGTATTAGGCGTAGTCGACTAGAATTAGGTGACCCCTTAGGAGTTCTTCTGCTTCCATTGTGCCACAACCTGCCCGTAATACTCCACAGGTGTGAGTCGTCAGCAACTTTCGGAATCTGTGTGAGCAGTTGTTGATGGGCATCTGAATGCTTGCTCTCGCTTCCCAGAGGGCGGTCCTTCGTCTCCACGATGACAGCGGTGGGGGTTGACCTTTCAATGTGGCTGTCGGCGACGGATGGACGTGGTCTTGCCGCAGCCGGAAGGCCCCAGAAGGACGAGGGACTCTTTGCTGCGCACCAGGTGGCCGTCGGTGGTCCCAGCGCTGTACCTACTATTGAAGCCGGTTTGCGGCGATGAGGTCCCGGTACCAGTAGCCGCTTTTCTTGATGATTCGGCGCTGCGTGGGGTAGTCCACGTACACCAGGCCGAAGCGCTGACTGTACCCCTCGGCCCATTCGAAGTTGTCTAGGAGGCTCCAGGCGTAGTAGCCTCTCACGTCGGCGCCGTCGTGGATAGCCCGCGCTACCTGGGCGATGTAGCGCTGGTAGAAGCTTATCCGGCGGTCGTCGTTGATGACGCTGTCCTCATCGGGTCCGTCACCGTAGGAGCAGCCATTCTCAGTGATGTAGATGGGCCGGTGGTAGTCGTTCCAGATGCGCATAATCGCCTGGTGGATCGCGTCCGGGTACACTTCCCAGCCAAAGTCCGTGCGCTCGGCATTCGGCACAGATACGATGCGGAGTCCCAGGTTCTGCTCGTGTGGGTTATGGGAAGCCACGATACGGGTGTAGAGGTTGATGCCTACAAAATCCAGGGGCGCCTTGACGATCTCCATGTCGCCAGGCCGCACGCCCATGCGCTCGAGCGGAGTGCCGCCCACGTACGCTTCGGGGTAGCGGCCGTTCTGGACGGTTTCCAGGAACCAGACGTTGCTAAAGCCATGGAGGCGCTCGGCGGCGGCGCGATCCTCCTCGCTCTCGCTGGTGGGGTAAACACCGCTCATGCTGAAGGCGGTGCCCACCGTCTCCGCCTTGCCCGTGGCACGGACGGCGCGTGCGGCCAGGCCTTGGGCCAGGTTCACGATGTGGGTCGCCCGCAGTGCCATTGAGGGGTCACGGAGGCCGGGGGCGTGGATCCCAGTCATGTGCCCCAGGACGGTGAAGACCCAAGGCTCGTTGAAGATCATCCAGCTCTTGACACGGTGGCCCAGGTGGTTAACGACGGCGGCGCAGTAGTCGGCGAAGTGCTGGGCGGTGTCGCGGTTGGCCCATCCTCCTTGATCCTGCAACGCCTGGGGCAGGTCCCAGTGGTAAAGGGTCGGGAAGGGCGTGATCCCGGCCGCCAGCAACTCGTCGACCAGCCGACTGTAGAAATCGAGGCCTTTCCTGTTGACCTGGCCTTTGCCCTCAGGGAAGATGCGGGGCCAGGAGATGCTGAAGCGATAGCCTTTCAGGCCCAACTCCTTCATCAGGGCGACGTCCTGCCGGTAGCGGTGGTAGTGGTCGCAGGCCACATCGCCGGTGTCCCCGTTCTTGATATGACCGGGCGTGTGAGAGAAGCGGTCCCATATCGATTCGCCCTTACCGTCCTCGTTCCAGGCGCCCTCGATCTGGTACGAGGCGGTGGCGCAGCCCCAGACGAAGCCCTTGGGGAAGTCTACCTCCTGCATCTCTACCCTCCTGGACCTTTCTATGGCCATGATACCGCCGGAAGAGGCTCAGAGTATATGTGGTAAGCGTGGTTCGGACTTTTTCGCCCGTTTCCTAATGGACACTTCGGCCGGCGTCTCGCTCAAGCGGGCAAAGAGGGCCGGCCACCGGGCCCGGGCGGGAGGCTGGCCGAGACGGTTCAGCGTGTGAACGCCTCACATGGGGATGAGGACTTGGCAGCCTACAGCATCTTGTTAAGCTTTAAGCGCAGCCGGACGCAGTTCGGCGTCCAGCCGCGCCGCGTGCTCCTGCAAGAGCTCCCAGGCGCGGCGGACATGGGCTTCGGTCGTGCCTAAGTGTCCAATCGCCAGCCTGAGGGTGAACTTGTCGTTGAGCTTCGTGTGCGACAGGAAGACCTCACCCGTCCTATTGACGGACTCGAGGATCCTCTCGTTGAGCAGGTTCAAGTAGGCTTCCGCTTCAGGACCCGCCGGGAGGCCGGCCGGGAGGCTGCGGAAGCAAACGACACTGAAGGGCATGGGCGCGAGGAGTTCAAAGTTCGGATTCGCTTCGGTCCACGCCTGGAAGCGCTGGGCCAGGGCAATGTGGGCCCGCAGGTGCTGGCGCAGGCCCTCGGACCCGAAGGCCCGCAGCACCATCCAGAGCTTTAGCGCCCGGAAGCGTCGGCCGAGCTGGATGCCGTAGTCCATGAAGTTGCGGACGCGGTCTTCCTCGGGAGTGCGCAGGTACTCAGGCACGAGGCTGAAAGCCTGCCTCAGGACGCGAGGGTGGCGGCAGTAGAAGGCGCTGCAGTCGATGGGTACGAAGAGCCACTTGTGCGGGTTGACGACGATCGAGTCGGCGCGCTCGCAGCCGGCCAGCGCCCAGCGCTTCTCCGGCAGGATGGCGGCCGCGCCAGCGTAGGCTGCGTCCACGTGGAGCCAGAGCTTATGGCGCTCGCAGACCGCGGCGATCTCAGGCACGGGGTCGACGCTGGTTGTGGAGGTCGTGCCTGCAGTGGCCACGACGCAGAAGGGCTTCCAACCCGCTTTCAGGTCTTCCTTGATGGCAGCCTCAAGGTCCTGCGGGCGCAGGCGGAATTCCTCATCGACTGGAATCTTCTTGACGCCGGCCTGGCCGAGGCCCAGTACGATAGCCGCCTTCTCAATGGAGGAGTGCGCCTGCTCGGAGGTGTAGAGGCGAAGGCGGGGCAGGTGCGGCCGGCCGGCGAGGCCTTCCTCGCGGATACGGAGGCCCAGAGCCTCGCGCGCGGCGGCGATCGCGCACAGGCTGGAGACGGAGGCCGTGTCATTGATGAGGCCCATGAACTCCGGGGGCAGCCCCAGCAACTGGCGGAGCCAGTCCAGTACGAGCTCTTCCAGCTCGGTGGCCGCGGGTGCCGTCCGCCATAGCATAGCGTTGACGTTGAAGGCCGCGCTCAGCAGCTCTCCCAAGATGCCCGGGCCGCTGCCGGTGATCGCAAAGTAGGCAAAGAAGCCGGGGTGGTTCCAGTGCGTCAGCCCGGGCACGATGATTTCCTCCACATCCTGGAGGATGGCTTCTAAGGGCTCGGGTCTCTCCGGCGGCTCTTTGGATAAAGACCGCTTGACCTGGCCAGGCTCGACTTGAGCCAGCACGGGATAGCGCTCCGGATGCGCCAGGTATTCCGCAATCCAATCGATCAATCGGTGCCCATCGCGCCGGAAGGATTCAATGTCCATGTCGTCGCTCCCCGCCAGTCTCTGCGCATGAGGATAATAGTGCGCGGTAGCGTTCGCTTCCCGCCACGTCGCTCCCTTGACTGGTAACCCTTGCCAAACATACCATGGGAGCAGCTTTCATGTGCTCTGAGAGAGGTTAGGGCTGGGTGAACAATGGACGAATCCCTCTACCACCTCTACTACAGGAAGGAGGACGGCTGGTGGTGGGCGGCTGGCCGCCGCGCCCTGGTGGTGAGCTTGTGGCGCAGGTACGGCTCCAGCGTCGTTCGTCCCCGGCTGCTGGAGGTGGGATGTGGCACGGGCGGTCTGCTTCAGGCCATCAGCCCATGGGCGGACGCGTGTGGCGTGGACCTCTCAGGGGAGGCGATGAGCTACTGCCGGAAGCGCGGTCTGACCATGCTCTGCCAGGGGAGCCTGGGGGCCCTCCCGTTCCGAGATGACACCTTCGACGGGGTGATCAGTGTGGATGTCCTGGAACACCTGGAGGATGACGCCGCCGCCCTTCGGGAGATCCGTCGGGTCTGTAGGCCCGAGGGCTATCTCATTGCTACTGTGCCCGCCTTCCAATTCCTCTGGAGCCGCCGCGACGTACAGCTCCACCACAAGCGCCGTTACACCCTGGGACAGGTTAAGCAGCGGATAGGGGACGCGGGATTCAAGGTTCTGAAGGCGACATATGTTAATCTTCTTCTCTTCCTGCCGCTACTGATCTTGGTGAAGACGGGACTACTGACGTCCGGGGGCGCCAGACTGAAGATGGACTACGCCCTGGTGCCCGCACCCATCAATCGGCTCTTGTCCCTGCTGTTCGGGCTCGAGTCCCGCCTGATTAGCCGCGTCAATCTGCCGCTGGGGACGTCCATTGCCTGCGTAGCGTTGAAGGAAGAGAACGCCGCCCGGTCAAAAGTCGGTGAACATTGAAGCGGTCCGCCCCTCTCCTGCTTGCGGTCGTCGTCGTGGACGACATATAATCGGAAGACGTCTGAGGTATCAGTAAGGCTACCCGTTGAAAGTTAGCGAGAGCCAGGTGCGCGTGGACAGGGCAGTGCGGCCCGTCCAGGAGACCCTTGCGGCCCGACCTGGCCACGTCACGCTGGGCAAGTTCGTCCTGGTCGGCGGGTTAGGCTACCTCATCTATCAGGTCTGCCTGTTCGTCATGTACGACTCGCCGCTGCTGGCGTTCCTCGCCGCCAAGGGCCGCGATATCTCCCTGGGCCCTCTCCGGCACAGCGATGCGCTCCTGCTGATCACGAGCCTGGTGGCGGCGGAGCTGTCGATCATCGGCGTGTTCCTGGGCCACCATCATTGGACCTTCCGGAACCGGGAGTTGGTCGACAAGCCGCTCTGGCTCCGCTTCCTCCAGTTCAACCTCAAAGCGGCAGTCTCATCCATGGGAATCGTGACCCTGCTACTGAACGTGCTCGTCCTCCGTTTGGGCCTCTACCACTTCGTTGCCCTGCCCCTGGCGGTGATAGCGGGCTTTTTCTGGAACTGGTTGTGGGACGCCCAGTACATCTGGCGCCGCACGAAGCAGCAACATGGAGCTGACTGAAGGGCGGGCGCGCCCCGTCCTCTCAATCGTTATCCCGGCCTACGACGAGGCGGATAGCATCCGGCGGGCCAACCTCCAGCGCCTGGAAGAGTACCTCTCCCAGCAGCCGTACGGGAGCGAGGTCATCGTTGTTGATGACGGCAGCACCGATGCGACGGTCGCTCTCGTCGAGGAGTGCGCCCGAGAGTCAGCGCGGTTAACCCTGATCCGTAACGAGCACCGGGGAAAGGCCTTCGCCGTGACCACAGGGGTTTTGGCCGCTGAGGGCGACTATGTGCTGTTCATGGACATGGACCTGGCGACATCCCTGGAGCACATCGGGCAGTTTCTAACGACATTGCAGCGGGGCGACGCCGATGTCGTCACCGCCTCGCGAGAGGCCCGTGGTGCCGTCCGCCTCGATGCGCCCTGGACGCGGCGGCTGATGGGGAAAACGTTCAACCTGCTGGTGCAGGCGCTTCTCCTGCCAGGCCTTTGGGACACCCAATGCGGATTCAAAGCCTTCCGCCGGGAGGCGGCCCAGGACCTATTCAACAGCCTGGTCATCTTCGCCCTAGACCAGGAGATACAGGAACCGCGGGTCACCGCCTTCGACGTAGAACTGCTGGTGTTGGCCCGGCGTCGCAGCTATCGTATCAGGGAGCTGCCGGTCACCTGGCGTCACCACAGGACCCACCGGGTCAACGTCGTCCGCGATTCCTACCGGATGCTGCGAGAAGTGCTGTTGATCTGGCTCAACGACCGTCGCGGCAAGTATCACACCGCCCGTAGTTAGGGCTGGTGGCCCACGTCCTCCACTACCTGGGGCATCTGGTAGATGGTCACGTTATCTTGTTGGAAGACCACCTTCATGAACTGCTCGAACTTCTGCAACGCGCGGTTCCGCTCGTCTATGAACCGCGCAACAGCGGCGTCCCCAGCCTGTGTCTGTTCTTCAGGCGAGAGACCTTCGGCAGCGGCGTCTTGTTGGGCTTGAGCGCGCACCTGTTCCTGAGCGTCTTTGTCCTCTACGTACGTCGTCTTCTCTAGTCGCCCCACGTAAACGTACTCTACTTGGTATTTTTCCAGCAGCGGCTTCGCCTCCTGAATATCGTTGGTGGTGTAGATACGCTGGATGTCTTCGGGACGCCCCTCGTAGGGCTCGGCGGAGCCTCGCCATTGGAACTCGTGGCCGGACCAGCCTAACACCGTCGGTAGCCCTGTGCGCGAGGAGATTCGGGCGTAGTCGCTGTAGCCACCGCCTTGCGCTTCCAGGAGAGTAGGCGTACCTTTCACGTTCTCGTTTAGCCACTGGATGGCGGCGTACTCGCCAGAGTCGCCGGGCAGGAGAAAGGCGAAACCGTCGAGACCCTGGCGGGGGTTGTCAAAGCCGTTGGTGCGCTCAAAGGTGACCAGCACCGTATACACCAGGGCCGCCGCGAAGACGCTGGCGGTGAGGCCGACCCAGGCCAGACGGGCGGCCCACCTCAGACTGAGCAGGTTGATACGTAGCGGCCAGCCAGCCGTGACCTGATAGAGGCCGTAGGCCCCGGCCACTGCCAGGAGCATCCAGGCCTGGTACCAGAATCGAAAGACGGTGTTGATCCGAAACTCGAACTTGTCAAACACGAAGAACAGTTCTGCGCCAAGAACCAGAAGGAAAGCCACGCTGGTGAACAGAAAGAGCACGGCGTGACTGTCCCTTCCTTCCTCCGATGGTCGCGCCAGCTCCCGTGCCAAGGCGAGGAGGCTCGCCGTGAGAAACACCATCAACATGAGCAAAGTGAGCCAGTTGAAATTGGACCAGCGGGTCGTAATCTCCCCCAAGAAGCCGGCGGGAGGCTGGCCCCCCTGGCCGACACCTTCGCTAAGAAGGATGAACAAGGCCCATACTGTCGCAGCCATCAGCCAGGGGAAGACGGAAAAGGCCACCATCCAGGGCCGCACAGGCTGACGGCGGCGCCGAAAGTGATAGACGGCCAGGAAGGACACGGGCAACCAGAGCATGGGGATCCAGAACTCGAGAAAGTGCACCGGCCGCGTGATAGCGGTGTCCAGGGGCGGGAAGCCGCGGACCTCGGCCAGCCAGGCTTGGTTTATGGCAGCCCCGGAGGCGCCCTGCTTTAGAGTGGCGTAAAACGGCAGATAGAGCACGATCGTTGCGATGGCCAGAGGTAAGACGAAAGCCAGCGTCCGACCGATGACGCGCCAATGGAGTCGGCCCTGACGGGTCCAGTTGGCTAAGAAGACGGCGGCCGCTATCACGAAGATGAAAGTGGGCAGCGCCCACAGGTCGATGAAGGCGAGGCCGCCGATGAGGAGAGCCAGAAGGAGGAAAGACCAGGGACGCCGGAACCACCAACGCCAGTCGAACGCGTCGCTATCGCGCGCCAGAAACAGCTGGAAGGCAGCGCCCACGATGGTGATGGTGAAGGGGATGGCGACGACGTGGGGGTGGAGGTCGCCGAACTGGAAGCTGAAGAAGGGGAACTCCTGGATATCGAAGCCGGAGGCCATGCGGGTCGCTTTCCACCACCACCAGAAAGGCGTGGGGTACCACTCACGGCAGAACTCGGGGTGAGCGGCGCAATCGTACGGCTCGTTGAGCCCGAAGATGCCTACCCAGTCGTAGAAAGCCCGGGAGCCGATGCCATAGCGGGCCAGCAGCTCGAAGACCCCTACCAGGTTGCTCACCAACAGCAGCAACCCCACGGCTATGAGACCGAAGACAGCCGCCCGTGGCATGAAGAGGGGGTAACTGGCGGGGGCCGTGGTAGTGGCGTCGGGTTGGGCGGCCAAGGCTGGCCCCTGGGCTGCAGTTTCCCTGTGGCTCCGCGACCAGGCAATGAGGTTGTACACAACCCCGAACACCGTCACTGCGGACAGGGCTGCCACCAGGGACAGCATCAGGTAGAAGGTGACGTTGGTCCCCAGGCCGCTGAGCTTCGTCAGTCCAGCGGTCTGGACGAAGCCGAAGTAGTAGTAGCTGATGTTGCTGCCGGAGAGCCAGGGGTCGCGAGGCGGGAAGAACTCGCTACGGTTGATGCTGTTGACGAAGGCCAGCTCGAAGGGCTTCTCTCCCCAGACGATCTCGGGGGCGAAGGAGCGAATGTACACGGCCGTGGCGAACACGACCAGGAACAGCCCCTCCACAAAGACGATGTACTTCCAGCCATTGGCCAGGAACGCTCGCAACTCCTGCCGCTTTCCCTTGCCCACCACCAGAGAGACGGTGGCCAGAGCGACAAGCAGCAGGATGATGGAGCCCCGGCTGTTGGGGAAGATGCCCACAGTGGCGCCCATCCAGAGGGCGTAGCTTATCAGCAGCAGCCCGATGACCTTGGTGAAGGCGTAGCCTCGGTCGGGAAGGCGATGAAAGAAGGCGAAAGCCAGGGGGAAGGCCGCCAGGCCTATCGCCTCGATGCTGATCCAGAAAAAGAACGTTTCCTTCATTTCTGCAATGACTTCGGCCTAACGGTCGACGGCAGCGCTCGTCTCCTCCCTCACACGATAGATCGTGACCTCATCGTTCCGATAGGCGACGTCCATGAACTGGCCGAACTTGGCTAGGAACTGCTGGCGGACCTGCGGGTCCCTCTGGCATTCCTCCACCAGCGTCTTGCGTTCCCCCTCCGAGATGTCCTGGTCCACATAGCGGAGCTGCTCTAGACGCCCCGCATAGACGTATTCGACATTGTACTTCTCGAGGATAGCCCTGGCCACCAGGGGGTCGGTGGTGCAATAGGCCCGCTCCACATCCGCCCGCCGTATGTCCAAGAGCTCCGGCTGGATCCCCCGCCATTGCCGCTCATGAGCGTACCATCCCAGCACTGTGGGCAGGCCGGTGCGGCCGGAAACGCGACCAAAGTCGGTGTAATCACCTCCCCAGGCTTCAAGGATAACGGTGGAGCTGTCCGCGTTGCGGCTCAGCCACTGGATGGCGGCGTATTCGTTGGGGTCGCCCCGGCGCACGAAGGCCAGGCCGTCCACGGTCCGCTCGGCGCTGAAGTTGGAGGTGCGAGAGTAGGTGGCAATTACCGGATACACCAGCCCAGCCAGGACGAAGAGGACCACCACGATGAGCCAGGAGTGGAGGCCCAACCACGATAGCATCCGCTGTGGCCGCCAGGACCTAGTGATCCAGTAGATGGCGAAGGCACCGCTGAGGCCCAGATAGAACCAGGCCTGATACCAGGACTTGAGGACGGTGTTCACCCGCAGCCGCATGGGGTCCAGGATCACGAAAAACTCTGGCCCCAGGATCAGGAGAGTGCCCACCCCGGCGGCAGCCAGGGCGAACAGCAAGGGCAGCCCGTCCTCGCTGTCCCGGGCCACAGGCAAATGGCGGACAACGGCGAGGGCGAGGAGGAAGAACAAGCTGCTAAGAATGGCTACTGTGCCCCAGCCCCAGGTGAAGTGGGGAAGGTCGCCGGTGTTGGCCGACTTCACAAGATGGCCGACGGTCCAGACCAGCACCGGCAGCGCACCCAAGGCCAGGGCGATACCTAGCTGTCCCCGAGTGAACCGCCAGCCCAGAGGATGCCGGAAGATGGCGAACAGGGCGAAGGAGAAAGCGAGGACAAGGAGGGTGCCCCAGAAGACGAACAGATGAACCGGCCGGACTGTGGGCCCGGTTGTGAAGGCGAGCTCGGTTGGGTTGTCGAAGCCGAGGAAGAAGGGGGAGTAGGCTGCGAGGGCGATCACGATCACCGAGGCAAGGTATCCCCCGACCCGCAGGAGCATAGGCCGGGTAAGGCCGCCCGCTAGTTGATAGCCCTTGAAGAATACCACGACCGCCAGGAAAAACAGGCCCACCGGCATGTTCCAGCTGTGGATGAAACCCAGCGCTCCGAAGACGAGACCGGTGAGAACGAGGCGAGCGGGCCGGCGCCAGAACTCCCACAGGTCATCGCTATCGCTCAGGAGGAAGCTGAGGGCGACGCCAATGGCGAGAAGCGTAAAGGGGATGGCCAGGACGTGAGGGTGGAGGTCGCCCAGGACGAAGCTGAAGAAGGGGAACTCCGACCAGGTGAAAAAGGTGATGGCCCTCGGCCACCACCAATGCTCGATCGGGTACCAAGTGTTGGTGTGGCGGGGCTCGTCCAGCCCCTTGATATGGAGCCAACCGTAGTCGCTCGGCTCGCCGATGCCGTGGACGGTGAGCATCTCGAACACGCCCACCAAGTTGCTCAGGATAAACAGGAAGACGACCGCTAGGGCACCGAAACCCAAGGCCTGCAGGGTCAGAAACCACCCCTTCTCAGCGCCTTTCCCGTTGTGGGCCACCAGGTTGTAGAGAATGCCGAAGGCGGCGATGGCGCCCAGGGCCAGGGTGCCTGCCAGGGCCAGGTTGTAGCCGATGCTGGAGGCGATCCCCAGCAGCATGACCGGCGCGGCGTGGATCACATAACCAAAGTAGTAATAGTTCACCGAGCTCCCTGCCAGCCAGGGGTCGGACGGAGGGAACGAATCCGCGCGGAAGACGGCATTGAGCATGGCGAAGTCCATGGGCTTCTCGATGTTGTAGATGCCGGCCACGTGGGAGCGCAGCCAGAGGGAAAGGAAAAAGGCGCCGGCAAACAGCGCCTCCACGGTGAAAACGTAGGCCGCGTTCCTGCTCAGGAAGCGGAGCATTTCTCCCCGATGGCGGTAGGCCATGGCAAAGCCGACCAGGGCCAGCGCCACAAGCAGGCCGATGACGGCGCCGCGCGAGTTTGGGAAAACGCCGATAGTCGCCCCGATCCACAGGCTGTAGGCTAGCAGGAGCAGCCCCAGAACCTTGGCCAGGCTATAGCCGCGGTCTCTGAGGCCGCGCAGGAAGACAAAGGCGATGGGGAAGGCTGCCAGGCCTACAGCCTCTATCACAAGCCACCAGCTGATCGCCTCTTCCATCTGCCTCTGCCGTCCTTGATTGAAGATACACCGATTAGTGGCAACTTTGAAGGGGCACTATATTCTTCTCCCCTTCGCCAAGCGAACTTGGGCTAGGGAGAGTCGCCGTGCCATGCGGGACGAGGTCAAGCCGATCTCGATCACGGATCTATAGCAGCAGGTGGTCTTAGAAGAAGACCTGGTTGTCGCCTCCTGCTGGCCAACGCCATCATGAGGTTCGTGGTGGCGATGGGGTGGGGCTAGCCGCCGCCACCGGCGCAGGTTTGCCGTAGGCCCGCCACGCCCACCTGCCCGCCAGCGAAACGACAGCGACAAGGAACAGCGCCCACGCCGCCATCGACACGTAGTTGGAGAAGGTCCGCAGCGCCGTGTCCTCCAGGCTCAGCTCCACCCGGTGCGCGCCCGGCGGCAGGTCGAACGTGATCGCCGCCAGGTTGTTGGCATGGTCGTGGGGGATGGTCTCGCCGTCCATCCTTACCCGCCAGTTGGGAAAGTCGACCACCGACGTCTGAACCCGCGCCCCGCTCGTGCTCTCCGCGGCGAAGACCAGGTCGTCCGACCCCTGCGAGACGTCCGTGATCCGTGCCTCGCCGCCGATCACCTGCACGAGCGCCGGCGCTGGCTCCGACGGCAGCTCGCCGGCGTACGACGGGTGGTAGTCCGGTAAGGACTGGATCATGGGGCCCCAGTGGCCGTCCGAGAACTGCTGGCTGTCGCTGAGGAATATGCGCTGGCTGAAGCGGAAGTACTCCTGGTTCAGCCCGATAACGACTCCGATTAGCACTATCGACAGCAGCACGCCCAGATACGGCCGCCGTTTCGCCAGGAGGACGATCGCGCCGGCCAGGAAGGAGGACGTGAAGATCGCCAGAGAGAGGAACCGCCAGGGGAACTGCTGCCACTGCAGAGTGTCGAACGTGCGCCAGAGGAAGTCGGAGCCTGACTGCATCATGAACACGGACGCCCAGAAGAACGCGAATGTCACCACGACCGCGAAGAACGCCGCCCTGCTCCTGCGCCAGAGGAAGGGCGTCACCAGGACCGATGCTGCGGTGACGCCCCAATGAAGCCAGCCGATCTGAAACGCTATCCCGTCGCCGTCGCCCGGCAAGGACAGGCCGTATCCCCAGAAGCGGGTCAGGAAGAGCTGGTTCATCGTGGGAAAGTGGTCGGCGTAGAAGAAGTAGCCGGTCCTGAGCTGCTGGACGTGGGTAAAGTCCTGCTCGAACAGCGCCGGCAGGACGGAGAATGCACCCAACCCGAACGCGGCACCGCCGGCGACCGCGAGATGGGCCATCCTGGCCCACTGCCTCGTGAACACGATGAAGACGACCGCCCAGACTACCGCCAGGGGAAAGAGGAGCATGACCATTAGGGTGTGGCTCAGCAGTATGGCGAAGATGAACAGAGCCAGCAGCATGACGTAGGCCGGCTTGCCCTCCTTGATGACCTTGTAGATGCCCCACAGGACAGCCGGGAAGAAGGCTATACCCCAGTGCTCGTTCAGGGCGCCGCGAACGTACACGTCCACGGCGTGGTAGGGGGCGTAAACGTAGAAGATGGCCGCGACCAGGGCGCCCAGGTTGCCCCAGAACTCCCTGGCCAAAAGGAACATGAACAGCCCCGACAGCACGAACCCGGCGACGAACAGCAGCTTGACGGTATCCAGAAAGCCGACCCCTGAGAGGTGAATGAGCTCTCCCACGTAGTACGGGAGCGGAGCGTAGTAGTTGAAAAGGGGATTCCCGTAGCCCTGGTTCAGATCTGGCACCCAGCGGCAGGGGAACTGGCCGTCCTGGAAGCAGACGTCCATCTCGAACAGGCGTATGGGTGGCAGGTCGTCGTGGACGGCGAGGTAGCCCGGCGACACCAGCGGGCCCCACGCGGGCAGGGAAACCAGGAAGAGGACGACCAGTAGTAGCGCTACAAGGACGTTCCTGTCCCCGAGGCGACGAGCGATAGCGGTTATCCTGTCAGCAGTTCCCCTCAGGATTTCCCATTTCAACCTGATGGCCCCCAAATGGGCACCGCTCCCCGGAGACGAACGCATTCTAGTTGCGGCCACATCTCCCGTCAACCTTCGCCTCTCTGCTGATGAAACGACAATTTGCTGCACGCTGGGCTTATGCTACAAGCCCTCCGTCATCGCCTTATCGATCTCGGGGATGCCAGGACCGTGGGAGCGCAGCCAGAGGGAAAGGAAAAAGGCGCCGGCAAACAGCGCCTCCACGGTGAAAACGTAGGCCGCGTGCCTGCTCAGGAAGCGCAGCATCTCTCCCCGATGGCGGTAGGCCATGGCAAAACCGACCAGGGCCAGCGCCACAAGCAGGCCGATGACGGCGCCGCGGGAATTTGGGAAAACGCCGATAGTCGCCCCGATCCACAGGCTGTAGGCCAGCAGAAGCAGCCCCAGAACCTTGGCCAGGCTATAGCCGCGGTCTCTGAGGCCGCGCAGGAAGACAAAGGCGATGGGGAAGGCTGCCAGGCCTACAGCCTCTATCACAAGCCACCAACTGATCGCCTCTTCCATCTGCCCCTGCCGTCCTTGATTGAAGGTACACCGATTAGTGGCAACTTTGAAGGGGCACCGCATTCTTCTCCCCTTCGCCAAGCGAACCTGGGCTAGGGAGAACCGCCGCGCCATGCGGGGCGAGGCCAAGCGGGTCTCGATCACGGATCGGTAGCAGTAGGTGGTCTTAGGAGAACGCGATGTTCCGCTTCTGGCACCAGAGCTGGATCATCCTGAGCGTGGTGGGCGTCTTCGGCCTCTACCGGGCGACCCTTGGCTGGCGGCTCCTGGAGATGCGCCTGAGCGAGGTGCCCTAGCTGCGGCAGAGAGCACTCTTGGCGGCTTCTCATCCGGAGTCTGGGATGGGGAGGGCGGTGACTCGATAGCCTATCCCCGCGCTACCGCGCCGCGAGCCCGTGCTACCCGCTTGGCATCGTACAGGGCGGCGTCTGCTACTCTCACGAGGTCGTCCGCGGTTGTTGCGTCGTCGGGGAAGGAGGCTACACCGGCGCTAAGGCCTAGCCACGCTGCAGCGCCGTCGTCTATCTGTTTGAGGCTCTTGGTGATGTCCCTGCTTATGCGGTTCGCCACGGCCTGTGCCTTTGATGAGTCGGCGTGCGATAGTATCGCGGCAAACTCGTCGCCGCTGTAGCGGAAGGCGAGGTCCGAGCGGCGTATTGCCTTGCGGATGCAATCAGCAACGAGGCATAGAGCCTCGTCACCCGCCTGGTGGCCGCGGGAGTCGTTGAAGTGCTTGAAGTTGTCGACGTCCATCATCACTACGGCGAAGCCCCGCCCGTAGCGGTTCGAGCGCTCTAGCTCCTCGGCTAGGCGCTGGTAGAAGTGGGCGTGGTTGTAGAGGCCGGTGAGGCCGTCGGTGATGGCCCTCACCTCCAGTCCGGCCATTGGGGTTCCTCCCTTTGCGTCCGGCACCTCCGCCGTGGCCAGAAAGACACTCTCGGCGGGCAACTTCTCACAGCTTTTCCTCCACCACCTTCAGCAGCTCGTTCACCAGAACGTTGCCGGTGAGCTTGGCGAGGATATCGAAGAGATTGGAGACAAGAAGCTTGAAGCCCTCTCTGAGAGCCGCCTGATCGTTGTCTCGCGCAATGCGTTTGAGCTGGTTGAAGTCGATTCCGTCCTGGCTGACGGAGAGCAGTCCCACCATCTCATGTTCGACTGCTGTGCGGCGGATGGCTCTCTCGACGATGGTGGCCACGGCGATCGCGCCAAGAGTGGGGGTGAGCTTCTCCCAGATGGTGGCGAACAGGTCCTCGTAGACGTCCACGGTGTTCTCCCTGATCCCTACCGCAACTTGGGATTCGCTCTCGGCCTCGCGGAGCGGGGGAATGTTCGGCTGCCCGACCTCTCGGATACGATGCTCTCCGCGGTTTTCCATGGCTATGCCCTCCTGAGGCTCGCCCCCTTCCTTGGGCGCTTCCGTTGCGAAAGGAGTAGGGTTCCCTTTCTCCTCAGTACTCTCAGGAATGCCTCCACCACCTGGGGGTCGAACTGAGTGCCAGCACATGCGTCTAGCTCAGCGATGGCCTGCCGGGGGGACAGCGCTTTGCGGTAGGAGCGGTCGTCGGTCATAGCTTTGAAGGTAGCGGCAACGGCCAGGATCCTCGCCTCCAGGGGGATGTCTCCACCGGCCAGGCCATCAGGGTAGCCGCTGCCGTCGAATCGCTCGTGGTGATGGCGGACGATGGGCACGATCTGCCTTAAGTGGTCGATCTTGGCGACAATGCCGGCCCCTAGGACGGGGTGGGCTTTGATCAATTCAAGTTCCTCCTTGGTTAGCTTGCCGGGCTTATTGAGGATGCGCTCGTCCACCGCGATGTTGCCGATGTCGTGCAGAAGGGCTCCGAGCCGGACGTTCTGCACCTGCCAGGACGGCAGGCCCATCTCCTCAGCCAGAGCCACCGCGTATTTCGCTTCCTGGACGAAGTGCCCCTGGCCATAGGTGTCCTTGGTTTCGAGGGCGGTGCTAAGGGTAGCGATCATCTGAACGTTGATTTCGGCCAAAGCCTGGTAGGAGACAGAGTTCTGCAGGGCGACCGACAGATAGCCGGCCAGGGTGGCGAGCGCTCTGATGGCAGGCTTGTCGAAGTCGCCTGCGGCCTGCCTGCCCGCACAGATAAAGCCGGCGATTTCGCCATGTGCGGTCAAGGGGATGCTGACAAAGGACTGCAGGGTCCGAATCTCCAACCCTCGCTGGACCTCTCTTGTCGGAACTACAGATAGTGAGTGAGCCTCTTCCGACAAGGGACGCTCAAGCAAGGCATTGACAGCGGGCAGAATCCAGGCCCTCAGCTCTTCCAAGGGCCGCTGTCCCAGGAGGCCCCGCGCACAGATGCGTGTTTCGGCATAGGGCTTCTGAGGGCGGATTTGGGTCACGGCCGCAACATCGGCAGCGACCAGTCTCAGGGTGGAATCCAGACCTGCGCGCAGGATCTGCTTCTCATCCAGAGTGGCAGTCAACTCTTTGGACAGATTCAGAAACAGCTCCAGTTCGTGGTTGCGGCGGTGGAGTTCCTCCTCTGCCCGCTTGCGCTCGCTGATATCGCGTGTGACGCCCAGAATCCCAATAAGCTGGCCATCTGGGTCGCGGATGGCGGTCATCTTGACCTCGGTCCAGATGGTGGAGTCGTCCTTGCAATACATCTCCAGCTCCAGCGTCCGCGACCGGAACAGGTCCTTGTGCTCCATCTTTTCTATGACCAGCTCCTCTGCCAGACTCCTCCTGGCCAGCTCAACAGAGGCAGGAGTCATGGTTTCTTGCACCGTGCTGCCCACTATTTCCTCGGCGCTGTAGCCTCGCATACGCGTGACGGAGGGGCTCATATAGGTGTACCGCAGGTTCAGATCGAGGGTCCAGATGACATCTGATTGGTTCTCGGCAAGTAGGCGGTAGCGTGCCTCGCTCTTCCGTAGGGCTTCCTCGATCTGCTTGCGCTCGGTGATGTCTACGACCATCGAGCGGCTTGCCACGACGTCTCCGCTGGCGTTCCGTATGGGGGTCACGGACAGGTTGATGTATAGAGGTGTGCCATCGGCGCAGCACACCTGCATCTCCTGGTCAACGATGTCCTCACCGTTGCGAGACCGCTGGAAAACCTTTCTTGCTTTCTCCTTTCCCTCCGGGGTATCCATGTATAGATCGAGAACGGGTTTCCCTATGAGCTCTCCTTTGGGGTATCCAAGTAACTCCTGTGCTCTGCGATTGCAGCTACGCACGCAACCATCTACCCCAGCGGAAAAGTAGGCAATCGGAGCGTTCTCGTAGAGATCGCGATAGTCCTGCTCAGTGCCCTGCAGCGCCGCCCTTGTTCGTGGCGGCTTTTGGCTTTTCACTGCGATGGCGTTTCGTTTGGCCATACCAGGTCCTGCCTCATCCTCGCTGGCATTTCGTCTGCCAGCCTTTTGATGCGGCTTTACCTCTGCCAAGGGCGAACCGATGGCGTGGCGCCAGACACGGTGACAACGCACCGCTACGGTGCGTTCTCTCCAGCGCCAGAGCGCCGGAAGAAAAGCTCACCCTAGGATATGGCTTGGGTCAGTGCGCTAATGGGGATGCAGCGCCAGTCCTTTTTGGCGCTCGGGGATCTTTGGGGGATACCCAACAAGCCCGTCGCCAGGCTCTCTGCGCGGTATTAGCGAGGCGGCCTTTGCCCCTTGTTCTACACATAAGACGCCTGCGAGAGGCGCTTGTTACGGGGCAGCAATCGGCAGTGGCGGTAGCACAGCGCCCCGTCATGCGTTTGAATGACATAATGGTGTGGGGCGTCAGCAACTTTCGGAATGGGTAAGAAGAGTCACCCGTCGCAAGTTCATCCCTGAAGAGAAGGTGCGCATTGTGCTGGAGGGCTTTCGGGGTGAGGTGCGGGTGAGTGAGCTATGCCAGCGGGGGAGCATCCGCTGGGGACCTGGAGGGACGGGTGGGATTCGAACCCACGACTGCCCTCGGTGCGGTCGTCTACAGATCCAGCCGCAGGCCGTGGCCACGAACAGTGATGATCAACCGTCCAGTTGCGCCTGCCTCTCGCAGCCGGTCTCGCAGCCGGTGCACGAGGGAGTCGAGAGCCTCCTCAGATACGCCGGCCAGCTCAGCATCGGGCCACACTCGTCGGACCACCTCTTCTCGCGTGCACAGCCTGCCGGCGTTGTCGTAGAGGTGCGCCAGGAGCTCGTACTGTTCCCTCGACAGAGCTGGCATGATCTCCTTGCCCTTCACGAAAACGCGATGCGTCGTCAAGTCGATCACTAGTTCGGCCTCAGGCGCTGGCTTCACGGCAAGTCGCCGGCGTCTTTGTCCTCGCTGGTACAGTACGAAGCCTACCGCGCCTCCTGCAGCCAGGACACCCGCAAGGGAAGGCCCGACCACGAGCCATGGAAAGCCGCCGCCGTCACGCGGAGGTGGCGTTGGAGCGACGGACGTCGCGGTAGGCGTGGCCGTCGGCGTGGCGGTGGGACTGGGCGTCAGCGCGGCACTGGGGCTAGCCGTCGGTACAGCAGTTGGGGTGAGTAGCGGAACAGCCTCAGGATATCCCGCTGCACGAAAGGCCACTGGCAGCCGCCCCTCGAGGCGTGACGTACCGAGCAGGCCTTCAATGGACGCCTCGACAGCAGAAGGCACTTTGCCATATGTTGCCAGGAACGCGTCCGCTGCCATTACGGTCGTCTCGTCGGCCAGATACGGCCTGCCATAGGCAATGATCACCTTCGACTTCCTTTGCACGTCTCCGAGTCCGGGATAGAGGCCAGCGACCACCCTCGCCAGCTCTCGCCAGGGCAGGCGCAGGTCCCAGCTTACCGCACTGGCGGACATGCCAAAGACGATCCAGTCTGCCCATTGTACGTCCTGCCTGGCCTCTTCGGAGCCCGCCTGGAGTTCGGTTAGGGTACGCGTTCGTAGGTTCTCCGATGGCGGCTTGCGCGCGGCACGTTCACTCAGCGTACGCTCCAGAATGCCCTTGGGCAGTTCCGGCGATTGCTGGCAATAGTTGCCGTCCCAGCATTCCACAAACAGGATGTGCTGCTCCCACAGTCTCGGAATGCCCTTCCACTGCTCCCCCTTCGCAGAGATCAGAGTGAGGGCCCGCCTCGCCAGCTTCTTCATATCGTCTTCTGAGCTATCTCCAACCCCATTGGCCACGGCTTGGGGGTCAACCTTAACCTTGTCTTCAAGTGCAGCCTGGGGGTCGCCCTGTAGGAGCTCAGGGTAGAGCTGGATCTTGAGGCGGATCACCCGTCTCACCGCTTCGTCGACCCGCTTGCCGAAAGGCGAACCTGGGTCGGCCTCGTACTCTTGGCGCAGGCAATTCAGCGTATGTTCGATGTGGGCTCGTTCCCACTCCACCAGACCGCCCCTATCCATGTCTCCAGCGTCCAGCCACTCCACCAGGGGCAGGATATCGTTTCCAGCCATGAGCGCCTGTTGTGCCACCCAGCAAAGCTGCTCGTCTGTACTGTAGCCGTACTGGTTCCTCAAGGCATGAACTCCCAGAGAATCAGCAATGGTCACGTGGCTATCCTGCCAAGAGGAGAAGCCACGACCGGATTCCGACTTCTGATCGAGGAAGCTGACAAAGGCCTGCATGCACGATGGATTGAGGCTGACGGGATCTGGCTCGATCTCGCCGGGAGAGGCTTCGCAGCCCGCGATGTTAGGATAGGCCAAATGCGAAACCATGATGCCGTCTGGAACCTCTTCCGATGCATCGGCCTCGGCCAGTTCCGCGAAAGGTCGCAGGTGGACTTCGTACAGGGCCCCCAGAGAGTCTTCGTGCCTGCCTATTTCGTAATCCGGACTACGGTCGCTAGCGCCGTGGCCGGGAAAGTGCTTAGCAACGGTCAGCACCCGCGGCACGTTTTCCCGCAGGCTGCCCGTCCGCACGCCCCGGATGTAGGCCTTGCCCATGCTGGCAACCCAATCGGGAAGGCTGCCGAAAACTCTAACGCCCCTATCTTGTGGCCAGGGCTTGGGCTCCCCCATGACGTCCACCGCGGGACCCAATAGCATGTTCACGCCGACGGCAGCGAGTTCCCTGCCTACCACCTCGCCCACCATTTGGGCGAGGCCTTCATCCCAGGTGGCCCCGATAGCCATCTGACTGGGTACCGGCGTGAAGCGGTTTCGGAGGTGAGTCGTGGGATACCCATCCCCTTCGTGATCGACCGCGATGAGCAAAGGCAGGAAGTAGTCATGCCCCTCTCTCTGGAAGGACTCAAAGGCCTGCTGCTGAAGGTCGTTGACCAGGCGAGCCACCTGGGCCGGAGTATCCGGATCGTCCTCCACTTCCGGACACCACGAGGGCTCTCCGCCATCGCCGTTCAGCACATTGCAGTGGAAGTAACTCAGGTACACTGCTCCCACCTTACCGTCGACGACCAGTTGGCCTATGTCTGAATCGGGTGGCGCGTCTGCACCTCCGAACGACGCCATCACCAGTTGGCCGATCTTCTCCTCGGTGGTGAGGGATTCAAAGACTTGGTCGACAAGCTCATCCACCCCCCGGTCGACATCTTCGGCCATTGCACCGGCCTGACCAAAGAGGAAGGAAGCGGCCAGGAGAATTACAGCCAGCGACTGTCTCTTCACGCCAGCGATTATACCGCAGGTGTTGCCGTCCTGAACACTTGAGCAGGGCCGCGGGCACACGCCTCACGGTCTTGGCGGCCGGAAGGCGCGCTTGTTCGTGCGAAGGGCATCCACAAGGTAGGAGCAAGACTATCGCAGGCAAGCCGGAAGCGTTGCGTCAAGCAACGAGCCGGCTCCCGCTCTAGCATGTGGGTAAGAGTGCACAGGATTGGACTGGTTCAGGCTCATAAGCGCCAGGAGACCCAAGGTGTTCGGAATAGGCCGCAAAGAGAAGAAGCCCGGCGAGCGCTGGAACCGCGACGGCAGTGTTTGTCGCGATGGCCAGCCTCTCCCGGCTCCGTCAACTCGGGCGAGCCGAGAGAATCGTGAGCGCAGCCCTCAAGGAGCGAACACGATGACTGGCCTACATGTAGTTTCCATGCTGCTCACAGCCGCCGTGACTGTGCTGGCGACTCTGTATCTCGTGGGGCCCAGGCCCGACGAGATCATGAGCAGCGGAGCTCATGAGCAAGAGACGGCTACCCAGGCCACACCGACACCTACTCCTGAGGTTCAACTGTCCTATGATGGGCCATTTGAAGCGGGCCAGATTGCCCGGATCGTCAATACAGGGTCCTGCCTCAACGTGCGCACCTATCCGAGCGTTAGCGCTCCCGTCTGGAGCTGCTTGCCCGATGGCGCGGAGTCGAGGCTGGTCCTGGGTCCGGTCTACTCCGACACCATGTGGTGGTGGGCAGCATCTCAGGAAGGCTGGATAGCAGAGCCGTACCTGGCACCCGCTGAAGAAGTGGCTCAGTGACGGGCGAAATGTCAGGACAAGTAGACGGGCGCGTGTCTGAGGAATACGGGCAGGAAGCGGAGATGGTGGCGGATCCCGAGGACGGGGGGCAGCGAAGCCTGAGCCACTTGTTCGAGAGTTGCTACCCCAAGGTCTATCGGTACATGTATCTGCGGGTGAGGCATCAGGAACTGGCGGAAGACCTGACGTCGGACGTCATGCTGCGGATCGTGCGGTCTCTGCGGTTCTATCACCACCGAGGCGTGCCCATCGAGGCTTGGGTCTATCGTATTGCCGCCAACCGCCTACGCGATTACCTTCGCAAGGACCGTGCCAGCCATACAGTCAGGCTGAACGAGGCGCTGGTTCGAGCGGGCCGCGATGGCCTCGCCGAACGGGTGGCGACATGGCACGACCTCCGGACGGCCGTCTCCGCCCTCAGAAGGACGGAGCAACTAGTGCTGGCCCTGCGATGTGTGCAGGGGCTGAGCATTGAGGAAACGGCTCAGGTCATGGGGCGGAGCCGCCAGTCGATAAAGAACCTCAGTCATAGAACGGTTGCCAGATTGAGAAGTCTCCTCGCTGACCAAAGTCCGCCGTTGCCCGCGCGAGTGGTTGAGGGGCCAGAATTACGGGGACAAGGGACAAAGGCGGACGGTGCAAGCGCAGCCACTCACAGCCAGGAGGACGGGCGGTGAAGACGCTGCTGTTCGCTGTCACAGTCGGGCTCGCCGCTTTCGTCATGCTGCGTCTGCTGGCGCCAACCCCTTCTTGGGGGGAAGTGGGAGAGAGACTGGGGCAGACCCTCAACGATGCCGCCAGACTCGTGATCGGTAAGGGCGACACCAAAGTGGGCCCTATCGTGCCGGCGGTTCCCACGGTCCCTGCATATGATGGGCCATTTCAGGCAGGCCAGGAGGTCGAAGTGGCGAACACTGGCGGCTGCCTCAGGGTGCGCACGTATCCGAGCCTTGACGCGCCTACCTGGGTCTGCCTGCCCGAGGGCACCCGCCTGAGGATCGCCCTGGGCCCCTTGTACGCGGACGGCATCTGGTGGTGGGCTGTCGAGAGACAGGGCTGGGTGGCTCAGCCATACCTGTCTCCAGTCGTTGCAGGCGAGGACGAGCCGCTCATCGCCCAGGGAGTCGCAGCGCACGGTAGGCTCCCAAAAGACGACCGTAGGCCATCCGCAAGGGACCCGTAGGGGGAGCGTCAAGTGCGGCACATGCGAGAGGATGTATTCTCCAGTCGGAGGGTAGTAGAGTGGGAGGGGAAGAAAACCGAGGCGGCTGGGGACCTGTAACCAGACAGCCCAGGCCGCGTCAATATAAGGGAGGGGCCGAGCGGTGAACGGCTTTTTGCATAGGATGGTCAGCCAAGCCCCTCGGGCTGCTGTTCGCGGCGACCTGCCGCCTTGCAGACCCACGCGCCAGGTTCCGGTCAGACCTTAGACGGGAAGGTCAGCTGTGACGGCCGATAAGCCAGTGACCGGCCAAAGCCTGGCGAGGCTGCTTCGCTTTCTCAGGAGCCACTGGCGCCTGACGGTGGCTTTTGTGGCGGTAGCATGCGGCCCTCTGATAGTCCTCTTTCTCCTGCTCATACTCTGGCCAGCGCCACCGTTGGCCCAACCTTTTGCCCTTGAAGATAGCACCAGGATCTACGACCGCCACGGCCGCTTGCTCTACCAGGTGGTGATGGCACGCGAGGGCACTCACACCTATGTCCCTCTCGAACAAATCCCCGAGAGCCTCCGAGAGGCAACCGTTGCGGTGGAAGACGCCAGTTTCTACCGTAATCCGGGCTTCGACGTCTTTGCCATGGGCCGGGCTCTCGTCCAGAATTTGCAGGCCGGCAGGATCGTCGCCGGGGGAAGCACGATCACCCAGCAACTCGTGCGGAACTTGTACTTTTCCCGGGAGGAACGAGCCTCCCGTAGCCCCTGGCGAAAGGTGCGGGAGACCATTCTGGCCTTTCGTCTCACTCGCCATCTCAGCAAGGACAAGATACTGGAGCTGTACCTCAACCAGGTCTACTATGGCAACCTGGCCTACGGAGTGGAGGCCGCTGCCCGAACCTATTTTGGTAAGTCGGCCCGTGACCTCGACTTGGCGGAAGCGAGCCTGCTGTCTGGCCTGCCTCAATCACCCGCTGTCTACGACCCTTTGGCGAACCTCCCCGCCGCCAAGCAACGACAGCGCACGGTCCTTTCCCTCATGGAGCGACGGGGCTGCATCAGTCAGGCCGAGGCGGAGGCGGCGTTCGAGGAGCCCCTGCATTTCGCCGAGGCGATCTTTCCCATGGAGGCCCCCCACTTTGTGGTCTACGTACGGAGCCTGCTTGATCGCCAGCTTGGCGCCGAGGCCCTGGAGCAGGGCGGGCTTCGCGTATACACGTCGCTGGACCTTGACATGCAGCACATAGCCGAGGGCATCGTTGGCCGGCAGGTAGCTAGCCTGACCGACCATGACGTGTCCAACGCCGCTCTTGTGGCTCTGGACCCAACAACAGGTCAGATCCTGGCCATGGTAGGCAGCGCCGACTATTTCGATGAGGACATCGACGGGGCGGTTAACATGGCCGTGGCCCCGCGTCAGCCCGGCTCCTCCATCAAGCCTATTACCTACGCCGCCGCTCTCAGCGAGGGTTATACCGCGGCTACCCCTATCGCTGACGTCAGGACCAGCTTTTTCACCCGCAAAGGCGAACTGTATATGCCCGACAACTACGACGCCCAGTTCCACGGTCTTGTCTCCCTGCGCTATGCCCTTGGCTCTTCACTGAACGTTCCCGCTGTACGAGTCATGGACGAAATAGGCGTTGACACGGTCCTTCGCCTGGCTCACGACCTGGGCATCACCACCCTGGACGATATCGGCCGCTACGACCTGAGCCTCACGCTGGGGGGTGGCGAGGTACGTCTACTCGACCTGAGCGCAGCCTACGCTGCTTTTGCCTCGAGCGGCGTGCGTCGGGAGCCGGCAGCCATCCTGCGGGTGGAGGACTCCTCGGGCCACGTTCTCTACGAGTGGGAACGGCCGCCGGCGGAGCATGTGCTCAGCCCCCAGGTGGCCTACCTCATCACCGACATACTCTCCGACAACCGCGCGCGCATGCTTACCTTCGGGGAGTACAGCCCTCTCAGGCTCTCTCGACCGGCGGCCGCGAAGACGGGCACGACCTCGGATTTCCGGGACAACTGGACGATCGGCTACACCCCTGATCTGGTCGCAGGCGTCTGGGTGGGCAATGCGGACAACCGCCCTATGCATCAGGTATCGGGCGTAACCGGCGCGGGGCCTATCTGGCACGATTTCATGGAGGAGGCGCTGAAAGACGCGCCGCGCCAGCCGTTCTCTCGACCGGAGGGCCTGGTGGAGAGCGAGGTCTGCGAACCGACGGGCCTCCTGCCCGGCCCCTGGTGCCTGCAGCCGCGACGGGAGCTGTTCGTCGCCGGCAGCCAGCCGACGACTACGGAAACCTACTATCGAGCGCTCGAGGTGTGCGCCTCCACGGGCGAGCTCGCCTCGCCATCGTGTCCGCCTGAGGAAGTAGTGGCGAGGGTGTTCGTCTTTCCGCCGCCGGAGGTCGTCCCTTGGGCGCGAGAGGCGGGTCTGCCTCTGGCGCTCTCTGCTTTGGAATTTCCTGACGGAGCGGCCTCTCCGTCCTGGGATGGAATACTCTCCGGGAGCGAACTGCAGGTGAGGATCGTGAGCCCAGAGCCTGGCCTCGTGGCGGAGATCAGCGGTGAGATTCCCAGTGAGCACCAGGCACTGGAGATAGAGGCTGTTCTGTGGGGCCCGTCGGCAACGCAGGTCGTGGAGCTGTACGACAACGGTGCTCTGCTGGCATCGCTGCGAGATGCTCCTTACCGCATCCTCTGGCCGTTGGCGGAGGGAACGCACCGGTTTACGGCGGTTGCCTACGACGGTGAGGGTAATAGGACCGCTAGTGAGATCGTTGAAGCGAGGATACTGCCATAGGAGGCGGTGACGATGAAGAGACTGATTGCTTCGCATGGACGCACCTTCTGGCTTTCGCTGGCCGTGGCGACGGTCGTGGCGCTGGCAGCGACGGCGCTGGCATACGGCGCCTTACGCTGGGCAACCGGAGGCGAGGAGGGCCGTGTGGTGACGATGGGGCCCTTGGGGGAAGAGGTCTCTCGCATGGCGCCCGTCACCATCGAGATGAAGGGCCAGGTGAATCGAGGGTTCTTGCAGGAGCAGCTGAGCATATCGCCTTCGGTTGATGGTTCAGCCGCCTGGAAGGGCGAGGCCCTCGTCTTTCTGCCCACCTGGCCAGGGTACGCTCGTGGCACCACCTACACGGTCAGCCTGCCGACGCCAGGCGCGGGACGGGAGGAGCCAGAAGAGCCGCTCTCTTTCAGCTTCACCGTCGAGGGCAAGCTGGGCGTGGACATGGTCGTCCCTGAGGCTGACAGTCAGGATATCCCACTTGACAGCGCCGTCTTGGTTCAGTTCAACCGGCCGGTCGCGCCCCTCACGGTCTTGGAGGAGGAATCGCCCGCAGGCAACCTGCTTGAGTTTGAACCGACTGTCGAGGGGAGCGGCAAGTGGCTCACGTCCACCATTTACGTGTTCCGGCCCGCGTCCGCATGGCAGCCGAGCACCCGCTACCGGGCCACCGTGCCGGCGGGCATCAGCGACACCCTCGGCGGCTCCCTGGAGGAGGACTACGTCTGGTCCTTCACCACGGTCTCTCCGGCGGTCGCGGAGGTCTATCCTGACGTGGACACCAAGTACGTCCGGCTTTCGGAGCAGGTCAAGGTAACGTTCAACCAGCCAATAGACAGGGCGTCGGCAGAGGCTCACTTCTCTCTGATGGCGGTGGAGGCCGAGGAGACGGTGGCAGGCAGCTTCTCGTGGCCCGACGATTCGACGCTGGTCTTCCAGCCCGAGCAACCTCTGCAACTGTCCACCCGATACGAGGCAAGGGTCGCTGGGGGAGCTGCGGCCGCCAAGAACCCGGAAGCAACTGTCAGGGAGGACTTCTCCTGGAGCTTTACCACTGTGGGGCTGCCGGGCGTCGTGAGCACCAAGCCCGCCGACGGTGAGACGCAGGCCGGGCGTTCGGGCATCGATATCACGTTTGCCACTCCGATGGACAAGGAGTCACTCGAGAGCAATCTCTCCATCACGCCCCAGCCAGACGAGGACCGGATGTGGCTAAGCTGCGACCCTTCCTGTGTCCACCTCCACCTAAGCTTCCCCATGGACTACTCCACTGCCTACACGGTGACCATCGACGGGGCGGCCCAAGACCGAGACGGGCGTACCCTCGGGGAAGACTTCGTTTTCAACTTTGTCACCGGGCCGCACCCGACGGGCATTTCAATCCGCGAGCCGGGGAGGGTGGGCACCTTCGATGCCTACGGTAGTCCGCAGCTGGTAGTCCGTTCCTGGAACGTGGCGGAGCTGGAATTCACCATACACGCGCTGGACAGGCAAACTCTGATGCACCTGGCGACCAACGATGGGAAGGCCTTCCGGAGTTTCAGCGCTGCGCCAGTGTCGCTGGTGAGCGCCTGGTCGGCGGCGGTCCCAAGCTCTCCCCAGGACGAGACGGCGTTTACGACAGTCGACCTGTTGATGGGCGACGGCAGCCCTCTCCAGCCGGGCTACTACTGGCTGCGGGTGCGGGCGCCCGACTCCGGCGAGTACGAATCCATGCTCCTGGTGGTGACCAAGACGCACCTGCTGGTAAAGCGCTCAAGCCGAGAGCTAATGGTGTGGGCGGTGGATATGGCTTCCGGCCAGGCGCTGCCCGATCTGCCTGTCACGGTTTATGACCGTAGCGGCGGGCGCCTGATAGGAGGCACCACATCCGATGACGGCGTCTTCGTGGGCTCACTGCCTGAGGGGCTGGACGACTGGACAACGTTGTTCGTGACCGTCGACCGACCGGATGACGCTAGCCTGGCATCCACTGGCTGGAGCGGGGGCATTAGCCGCTGGGACTTCGACCTCAGCTGGGGCCGCTACTATGGCACCTTCGTGGCCCACATCTACACCGACCGGCCCATCTACCGGCCGGGCCAGATCGTCTACTACAAGGGCATCCTGCGCAGCGATGACGACGCCAGCTACAGCCTCCCTCCCGCTGGTACGAAGGGCACCATCGTTGTCCGCGACAGCATGGGCCGGGAGGTAGCCAGCGAGCCGCTAGCGCTAACGGATCTTGGCACCTTCCACGGGCAGGTTACGCTCAGCAGTGAGGCCCCGACCGGCTCCTACTGGATCCGCCTGGTGATGCCCAGGAACGGAGAGGATGAGTACACGGTAGAGTCAGCATCCTTCCTGGTGGCCGAGTACCGCAAGCCGGAGTTCGAGGTGAAGGTCGCCGCTGACAAGGAGGCCTACAACAACGGTGAGGAGATCGTGGTCGACGTGGACGCGAGCTACTTCTTCGGCGCCCCCCTCAAGGAAGCACCGGCCAGGTGGCGGCTCACTTCCCGAGAGTACATCTTCCGCGACCCCGACAATCCTTGGTTCGTCTTTACGGACTATGACCTGGTGTACAGAGGGGATCCGTACTATTTCCCCAGCGACGAACCCCGCGCCGACGGCCAGGCAGAGACGGACGGCGACGGCCACTTGACTCTTCGCTTCCCGGCCGATGTGAGCACCGATCCCGTAAGTCAGGTTTTCACCGTCGAAGCAACGGTAACCGACGAGAACAACCAGGAGGTGAGCAGCAGGACAGAGGTCATCGTCCACAAGGGCGCTTTCTACATCGGCTTGAGGCCCCGGAGCTACGTGTCGCGCGCCGGTGAGCCAGCCAGCGTGGACATGCTCACCCTGGACAGCGAAAGAAACGTAGCCCCCAACGTCCCTATGACCATCAGCGTTTATGAGCGAAAATGGGTAAGCGTCAAGGAGAAAGATGCAGAAGGCGAGTACTATTGGCGTAGCGAACCCGAGGACACCCTTGTGGAGACCCTCGGGGCCAGGACCGACGAGGACGGCGAGGGCTCCGTCACGTTCGTCCCGGCCAAGAGCGGCCACTATCGCCTGGTGGCCGAGGCTGTTGACGCATCAGGCAACAGCGTTCGCAGCGCAACCTACGTATGGGTGAGCGGCCCCGACTACATTCCCTGGCGGATGGACACCGGCGACCGCATAGAGATGGTCTCCGACAAGAAAAAGTATGCTCCCGGGGAGACAGCCCAGATCCTGGTCGCTGCTCCCTTTGAGCAGAGCCAGGGCCTGATCACTATCGAGCGGGGGCGCATCATCGACCACCGGGTCGCCGACTTCCCCAGCAACAGCACGATCATCGAGGTTCCCATCACCAGCGCCCACATCCCCAACATCTACGTCTCGGTGGCCCTCTTCAAGCCGCCCACGCCCTCCAATTCGGTGGCCTCGTTCAAGATGGGCTACGTTGAGCTTGAGGTCTCCACCGACGAGAAGGTCATTCAGGTATCCATCGAGCCGAACAAGGAGCGCTTCAAGCCCCGCGACGAGGTGACGTACACCGTAGAGACGACCGACGTTGAGGGTCGGCCGCTACCTGCGGAGGTATCGCTGGCCCTGGTGGACGCAGCCCTCCTCTCTCTGGCGGACGAAAGCACTCCCAAGCCCCTGGAGGCCTTCTACGAGCGTCGGGGCCTGCGCGTCGACACGAGTGCCACCTATGCTCGATCGATAGATCGGCTCAACCAGTTGGGCGGCGGTTCGCAGCGTGAGCCCGGCGGCAAGGGGGGCGGCGGCGGTATGGCGGGGGAGGTAAGGCGCATCTTCCGCGATACCGCCTACTGGAACCCGACTGTCCACACCAATGACGAAGGCCAGGCCACCGTCAGCATCACACTGCCGGACAACCTAACGACCTGGCGTCTTACAGCGAAAGCAGTCAATGAGGCGACGCAAGTAGGTGACGCCACGAACAGCATTGTGGTGGCCAAGGACCTGCTCATCCGGCCGGTCACGCCCCGGTTCTTTATGGCCGGCGACACGACCCGGCTGGAGGCGATCGTTCACAACTATACGGACCGGCGGGCCGAGGTAGCGGTGAGCCTGAGTGCTACTGGCCTAGTTATTGAGAGCTCAGCCGTCCAAAGCGTGTCCATTCCGGACGGTGAATCCGGCAAGGTAGCCTGGCAGACAAGCGTGGCCCTGGCCGACCAGGCTACCCTCACCTTCAGCGCCCAAGCGGCCGACGGGCTCTCCGACGCCATCGAGCTCGAGCTGCCTGTATACGCCTACGGCACGCCAGAGGTTGTGGGCAACGCCGGCCAGGTGACCGACTCCGTAAGGGAGGTCGTCCGGCTTCCACACTACATCGACCGCGAGCGGGGTGAGCTGACGCTGGAGCTTTCCTCCTCCCTGGCTGCCAGCATGCGCTACAGTCTCCGCTACGTGGAAGAGTACGGCTATGAGTGCACGGAGCAGACCATCAGTCGGTTCCTGCCACGCCTTGTGCTTCATCGGGCGATCAACGAACTGGGCCTGCCGGACAGCCTCGGCCTCGAGAGCGAGCTGCCGGGGCTGGTCACCCGCTCCATCCAGCGGCTGTACCGCGGCCAGAACTGGGACGGCGGCTGGGGATGGTGGTTCGGCGACACCAGCAACCCGGAGATCACCGCTTATGCGGTCTTCGGCTTGGCGGAGGCGCGAGAGGCAGGGTTCGCGGTGGACGACTATGTGCTTGAAAGGGCTTCACATTTCCTTGACGACTATCTGAATGAGCCAACTGATGTGCTCCACCCTCAGAACCCGGACACGCGGGCCTTCATGCTTTTCGCCCTGGCCGAAGCCGGGCAGGGCAGCTTGGGGCTGACCAATGCCCTCGCTGAGAGGCCTGAGGCGCTCAGCAGCTATGGCAAGGCGTTTGCGGCCATGGCCCTTTTAGACCTCACCGATAACCCGTCGAACTTCAGAATCCAGGCTCTCATCTCCGACCTGACCAACGCGGCCATCCTGAGCAACACCGGCACCCACTGGCAGGAGGAGGAGGAAGACTACCGCACGATGAATTCTGCCACCCGCTCCACGGCCATCGTCCTGGATGCGCTAGTGCGGGTCAGGCCCGACCATCCCCTGGTGGACAGCACCGTGCGCTGGCTGATGGTGGCCCGCCGCGACGGTCACTGGGAGACGACCCAAGAGACAGCCATGAGCCTGCTCGCCCTGACAGACTTCCTGGAAGCCAGCGGCGAACTGGAGGCTGACTACTCCTATCAGGTACGGGTCAATGGGGAAACCCTCTCCGAAAAGGAGATAGAGGCGTCCGACCTGGGCGAATCAGAGAAGCTGGTGGTGTCCGTGCGCGACCTGTTGATCGGAGAGGACAATGAGGTGGACATAGCCCGCGCTCCTGCTGACAGCGAGGGGCGTCTCTACTACACCATGCACCTGCGCTATTTCCCGCCTGCGGAAGAGGTCGAGGCTGCCAACTACGGGGTTGGCGTATCGCGGGAATATCTGCCAGTGGACGGGGCTGAGGGCAAGATCGAGAGCGCGGCCCTGGGTGACATGGTCAAGGTGCGGCTCACGCTGGTGGCGCCCACCGATCTCCACTACGTGGTGGTGGAAGATCACCTACCTGCTGGCCTGGAGCCCATCGACACAAGCTTGAAGACGACTAGCTCCGAGATTCGCCAGATGATGCTAGACGAACAACGGAAGTCAACGGGCGAGGGCCGAGGCCGCGGCTACGGTTGGTGGTCGTACCATCGCTCCTTCTTCAACCACGTGGACATGCGCGACAACCGAGTGGTCCTCTTCGCCACTTATCTGCCCAGAGGCGTGCACGAGTATGTGTACTTTCTAAGGGCCACCACCGCTGGCCAGTATCGGGTGATGCCGGCCCAGGCCTACGAGATGTATTTTCCGGAGGTCTGGGGACGGACGGACGGAGCGGTGTTCAGCGTGAGGGCAGAAGGTGCGGGTGAGTGATCTGCGCCGTCCGGAGGGAATCCCTTGGGGCTCTGGAGGGCCGGGTGGGATTCGAACCCACGACTCCCGGATTAAAAGTCCGGAGCTCTTCCGCTGAGCTACCGGCCCTCATCGCCCTCTGACGAGATTGTACGTTCAAACTGGGTCTCCCTTCAAGGGGTGGTATGGGGGAGGCCCTCTTCTCGTATCGACAAGCCAAGGGGCAGCTTGTAGAATCGGGGGGCCGGCGTTTGCGGTAAAAGATTACGCTATAGTAAAATTAATTAGCAAGGAGGCCTTCATGCACGAGCTAGCGGCAGCCCAGGATGTCGTCAAGACTGTCCTGGCGACGGCCGAAGCGGAGGGCGCTCAGAGAGTAGTAGCCATTGTCCTCGAGATCGGCAGCCTCTACGGGGTTGACCAGATGCGAGAACTCATCGCCATGGAGGCCAAGGGGACCATAGCCGAGGGGGCTCGCCTGGATATCGAGCCCGTGGACGGTCCTAACATTCGGGTTGAGAGCATAGAGGTAGAGTAGCAGGTTGCCGTGGCTATCAGGGCGCAGGTGGTGGTGCGAGGGATCGTTCAGGGGGTTGGCTTCCGTCCTTTCGTCTATCGCCTCGCTCAGGAGCATCAGCTTAGCGGCTGGGTCCTCAACTCCACCCAGGGCGTGGTTATCGAGGTGGAGGGGCCAAGGGAAAGGATAGATGGCTTCATCGTCGAGCTCAGGGCCAGTCCCCCTCCGCAGGCAGTCATCGAAAGGGTGGAGACCAACCTCCTTCCGCCTGTTGGCTATTCGTCCTTCATTATCGAGGCTAGCCGCGAGGGCAATGAGTTCGTTCTAGTCTCCCCTGACATTTGCATCTGTGCCGACTGTCTCAATGAGCTCCGGAACCGCCAGGACCGTCGCTGGGCTTATCCTTTCATAAACTGCACCAACTGCGGCCCTCGCTTCACCATCATCAGCGACATACCCTACGATCGACCCAAGACGACGATGAGCGTCTTCACCATGTGTCCCCACTGCAACGAGGAGTACCACAACCCCGCTGACAGGCGCTTCCACGCTCAGCCCAACGCCTGCTCCCTGTGCGGCCCTCACCTGGAGCTCGCGAGGAACGGCGCTCGTCCCGCTGAGGCGCCGCTCGAAGGAGAGCCCATCGAGGTCGCTCGCCGCCTGCTGGCCGAGGGGGCGACCGTGGCCGTGAAGGGGCTGGGGGGCTTCCATCTGGCCTGCGATGCCACCAATGCGGGGGCGGTGGCGACCCTGCGCGAGCGCAAGCAGCGAGTGGATAAGCCCTTCGCCGTGATGTCCCTGGACGTGGACACCGTCCGCCGCTACTGTCAGGTCAGCGAAGGCGAGGCCCAGCTCCTGGAGTCGCCAGCGCGGCCCATCGTGCTCCTGCGGCGCAAGCCGGGCTCGCCCATCGCCGCTGAGGTAGCTCCTGCCAACAACAACCTGGGGGTCATGCTGCCCTACACGCCCCTGCACTACCTCCTGCTGGGCGATGGGGGAGCACCCATGCCTCTGGCCCTGGTGATGACCAGTGGCAACATGGCTGAGGAGCCTATCGCCATCGGCAATCAGGAGGCTCTGGAGCGCCTGAGCCCCCTGGCCGATTACTTCGTGTTGCACAACCGCGATATCTACGTTCGCTGCGACGACTCAGTCACTCGCCTGTTTCGAGGCAGGGAGGCGATGCTCCGCCGCTCCCGCGGCTATGCGCCCTTCCCTGTCCGCCTGGACCTGGAGCTGAAGGAGATACTGGCCTGCGGGGCCGAGCTGAAGAACACCTTCTGCCTCACTAAGGGCACCTATGCCTTCCTCAGCCAGCACATCGGCGACATGGAGAACTACGAGACCCTCGCCAGTTATCAGGCGTCGGTCGAACATTTCCAGAAGCTCTTTCGGGTGGATCCCCAGGCGGTGGCTTATGACCTTCATCCCGACTACCTGGCCACCCGCTACGCCCTGGAACTGGCGGAGGCCCAGGGCTTGCGGCGGGTGCCCGTGCAGCACCACCATGCCCACGTGGTGAGTTGCATGGCTGAGAATGGCGTGGACGGAGAGGTCATCGGGGTGGCTCTCGACGGCACCGGCTACGGCACCGATGGCCGCATCTGGGGCGGCGAGTTCCTCCTGGCCGACTACCGCCGCTTTCGCCGCCTGGGTCATCTCAAGTACGTGCCCCTGCCTGGCGGCGAGGCGGCTATCAAGCGGCCCTATCGTATGGCGGTAAGCCATCTTCTGAGCGCCTTCGGTGAGGAGGCTCTGGGACTGTCCCTGGGGCTGTGGGCCCAGATTGAAGCGACGGAACTGGCCCTGGTGCGCCGGATGATGGCGGCGGGGGTGAACTGCCCCCTTACCTCGAGCTGCGGCCGGCTGTTCGATGCGGTATCGGCTCTGCTGGGCGTGCGCGGCGTGGTCAACTATGAGGGGCAGGCGGCCATCGAGCTGGAGATGCTGGCCGCCGAGGGGGTGGATGAGGCCTACGACTGGAGCCGACCTTCAAGCTATCCTATAATTATCGATCCGGCGCCTGTGCTGCGGGCAGTGGTGTCGGATCTGAGACGAGGCGTAGACCCGGCGGTAATCTCGGCCAAGTTCCACAACACCATCGCCGACATCATCGTCGGCGTGAGCCAGGCCGCCAGGGAAAGGACAGGCATCAATCGGGTGGCCCTTAGCGGCGGTGTATTCCAGAATGTCTATCTTCTTGGCCGCACCCTGGACGGGCTGGAGAGACAGGGCTTCGAGGCTCTGATCCATCACCGGGTTCCCACGAACGACGGCGGCATCGCTCTGGGCCAGGCGGTGATCGCCAACGCTCGCCTGACGAGGAGGAAGGAGCGCTAGCCATGTGCCTGGCCATACCGGCGCGGGTCGTCCAGATCAACGAGCAGAGCCTGGGGCTCGTGGAGTTGGGGGGAGTGGTGCGGGAAGCGAGCTTCATGCTCCTACCCGATGCCCTGGTGGGCGACTACGTTCTCCTCCACGCTGGCTACGCCCTCCAGAAGGTGGACGAGGCGGAGGCTGAGGAGACCTTGCGCCTTCTGGCTGAGATGGCCGAGGCTGGGAGGGCGGAAGCGTAAATGGTGCGCTACGTGCAGGAGTTTCACGACGCCGCCGCCGCCCGCGGGCTGACGGCGGCGATCGAGCGCATCACCAGCCGGTCGGTGAACCTGATGGAGGTGTGCGGCACCCACACGGTGGCCATCTTCCGCCACGGCATTCGCCAGCTCTTACCGCCGCCGCTGAGCATGCTTTCGGGTCCGGGCTGCCCCGTCTGTGTCACCACCAATGCCGACATCGACAAGGCCATCGCTCTGGCCGAGCAGCCAGGGGTAACCCTGGCTACCTTCGGCGACATGATGAAGGTGCCAGGGAGCTACCAGAGTCTGCAGCAGGTCAAGGCCGATGGCAGCGACGTGCGGGTGGTCTATTCTCCTCGCGACGCGGTATGTATGGCCCGCGACAATCCCCAACGGCCTGTTATATTCTTCGCCGTGGGGTTCGAGACCACCGTTCCGACCATCGCTGCCTCGCTGCTGGAGGCCGAGGCGCTGGGGCTCAAGAACTTCTACCTGATCTCGGTGCACAAGCTGATCCCGCCCGCCATGCGGGCTCTGCTGGAGGCAGGGGAGGTGAGCATCGACGGTTTCATCTGCCCCGGCCATGTGAGCGTGGTCATCGGCTCACAGCCCTACAAGTTCATCCCCCAGCAGTACGGCGTTCCCTGCGTGATCACAGGCTTCGAGCCGTTGGATGTTCTCCAGGGCATCGAGATGCTGCTGCGCCAGATCGCTGATGGCCGAGCAGAGGTGGAGATCCAGTATCGGCGAGGGGTGCGGCCGGAGGGTAACCCCCTGGCGCGGGAGCTAGTATCGCGAGTGTTCGAGGAAACCGACGCTGGCTGGCGGGGGCTGGGGCGCATCCCCAGCAGCGGGCTGAAGCTGCGGCCGGAGTACAAGCGCTTCGACGCCGAGGAGACCTTTGCCATCAACCCTCCGCCCACCAAGGAGCACGAGGGCTGTCTATGCGGCGATATCCTGCGGGGGGTCAAGACGCCGCCGGATTGCCCGCTGTTCGCCGGTGCCTGCACCCCCGAGAGTCCGGTAGGCCCCTGCATGGTCTCCAGCGAGGGCACCTGCGCCGGTTGGTATCAGTACGGGTCGCGCTAAGGGAAGCTATGGCAAGGAGAAACGTGGCGGGAACCAGCAAGATCCTCCTGGCTCATGGCAGCGGCGGCCGCCTCAGCCACGAGCTGGTGGCCAAGGAGTTCGTTCCGCCCTGGGCCAACCCCATCCTCGACCAACTCAACGACTCGGCCGTGTTCGCCCTGAGCAGGGACGGCAGCGGCCCTCGCCTGGCCTTTACCACCGACTCCTACGTGGTGAAGCCCCTCTTCTTCAAGGGGGGCGACATCGGCCGCCTGGCGGTCTGCGGCACGGTCAACGACCTGGCCATGGTGGGGGCGAGGCCCCTATACCTCTCGGCCAGCTTCGTCATCGAGGAGGGCCTGTCCCTGGCTACCATGAGGACGGTGGTGCAGTCGATGCGTCAGGCGGCGGCTGAGGCTGGCGTGCAGATCGTGACCGGCGATACGAAGGTGGTGGAGGGTGGCGCCGCCGACGAGCTGTTCGTCAACACGGCAGGGTTGGGCCTGGTGCCGCCGGGGGTGGAGATCGGCGGCGACAGGGCGCGCGTGGGCGACGCAATCATCCTCTCGGGGAGTATCGGCGACCATGGCATCGCCGTGCTCTCCCAGAGGGAGGGGCTGGAGTTCGAGGCGCCGGTGGCCAGCGACGTCGCTCCCTTGAGCGGCCTGGTGGCGGCCATGCTGGCGGCCAGCACCAACGTCCACGTTCTGCGCGACCCCACTCGTGGCGGCCTGGCAACCTCCCTCAACGAGATAGCCCAACAGTCGCGGGTTGGCATCCAGATCGACGAGCCAAAGATACCCGTCAGGGATGGCGTGTGGGGTGCCTGCGAGATGCTAGGCTTCGACCCTCTGTATGTGGCCAACGAGGGCAAGCTGGTGGCCATCGTCGGGCCTGAAGATGGTGAAAAGGTCCTGACTGCCATGCGAGGGACAAGGTATGGTGAAGAGGCAGCGATCATCGGGGAGGTAGTCGCCGAGCCTGAGGGAAAGGTTCTGATGAAGACAACTATCGGCGGCACGCGCATCGTCCACATGCTGGTGGGAGAAATGCTGCCGCGCATCTGTTGAGGAAACTGCGATGACTACGGACGAGCCAAGGACGCGGGACGATACGACGAGGCAGAGTGCGGAGGAACTGGCCACCCTGCTGGAGCTATCCAAGGCCTCTGCCCAGGCCACCGACCTGGATAGCCTGCTCGAGACCGTTCTTGCCCGCAGCGTCGCTCTCTATGAGGCGGCTGATGCCGGCACTCTGTTCCTCTACAACCCTGACGAGGACTGCCTGATGGCCAGGGCCTCCATTGGCTACGAGACAGAGCCCCTCTCCCGTGTGCGGCTGAAGCCGGGGGAGGCCATCGCTGGCAAGGTCTTTCAGCGAGGGCAGGCCCTCCTTTGCGCCAACCCCGAAGAGATAGCCTCGAGCATTGCCAACCTGCGGAAGGAGAATCGAGCCCACTTCGACGGGGCTCGACCCGGTGTGCGCCAGCCCCGCAGCGCCATGTGTGCTCCCTTGATCGCCAAGGACTCTGTCCTGGGAGCCCTCATCCTGGTGAACCTTCGCCGCCAGGGAGCGTTTTCTGCCGCCGACCTTCGCTTTCTCCAGGCGGTGGCCAACCAGATCGCCATCGTTCTGGAGAACGCCCGCCTCTGGACGGAGGCCTGCCGCGCTCAGGCCCTGGCCGAAGTCAATCGCTTCAAAGACGAATTCCTGGCCAGCATCTCTCATCAGCTTCTCACCCCTATCACCTCCATCAAGGCCGCTGGCGACCTGCTTGTGGCTTCCCTGGGTAGGGGGGGCACAGCAGCGGACAGCCTGGTAAGGAGCATTGCCCGCAATACCCAGCGCCTTCAGGGCCTGGTGGAGGAGCTGCTGGACCTGGCCCGTTTACACAGGGGGGAGGTCAGTCTCTCGCGCGAGCCCTGGGACCTGAGGATGATCGTGAGGGATAGCGCGGCAGCCATTGAGCCCCTGACTGGAGGGGAGGAGCAGGTGCTGGAGGTGGAAACCCCTCCTTCTTCCTGCCCGGTGCTGGCCGACCGGGAGCGTCTGGAGCAAGTGTTGATGAACCTGCTCTCTAACTCCTGCAAGTTCACCCCTCCCCACGGTCACATTAAGGTGGCCCTTCAGGACGAGGATCAAGAGTACTTAGTGAGCGTCGCCGACGATGGCCCCGGCATCCCCCTGGCGGAGCAGAGCCGGATCTTCGAGCGCTTCTATTCGAACTCCCGCGGGCCAGGGGAGAAGACGGGCGCTGGCTTGGGCTTGGCCATCGCCAAGACGGTGGTGGAGTTACACGGGGGGCGGATCTGGGTGAGGAGCCAGGGCGGTCGCGGCAGCACTTTCTTTTTCACGCTTCCTAGGGGGGACGGTCGTGAGGATTCTGGTTGTCGATGACGAGCCCGATGTGGTGGAAGTCATCGAGCTAACCTTCAACCTTCAGTGGTCGGGGAGCGAGGTGATAGCGGCTGCCGATGGCGAGTCGGCTCTGAAGCTCTTCCAGGCGGAGCAGCCGGATGTGGTCGTCTTGGACGTGGGTCTACCGGGGATGAGTGGCTTCGAGGTCTGCCGCCGCCTGCGGGCGATCTCCGACGTGCCTATCCTCATGCTCACCGTGAGGGGTGAGGAGATGGAGCGCCTCAAGGGCCTGGAGCTGGGGGCCGACGACTACATCGTCAAGCCCTTCAGCCCCCTGGAACTGGTGGCCCGCACCCGAGCGGTGCTGCGTCGCTCCCAGGCAGCGCCCCTGGCCGTCTCCTCCCGTATCATCGTCGATGGGGAGCTTACCCTGGATTTGGATAACCGTGAGGTCATCCTCCGTGGCCAGTCGGCGAAACTGACGCCCACCGAGGGCCGCATTCTTTCTCAGCTTGTAGCCAACGCGGGGCGCGTCGTCACTCAGAAGATGCTGTTGGCTAAGGTGTGGGGATGGGAAAGCGACGATGACATGCTTATGCTCAAGGTGCACATCGCCCGCTTGCGGCAAAAGTTGGATGACGACGCTCACAACCCCCGCTACATTTTCACCGAGCGAGGGCTAGGCTACCGTTTCGTCAGGCCAGCCACGGTTCCTCCCTCGCCCCCTATTCCTCTGCGTAGGGACTAGTCCATTCGGTTGACAGAAGTGTAACCCTTCTGTTACCGTGCGTAGCTGCCGCTGTTACGTATTTGGTGTTAGATTTCACAAGGGAACCTAGATGAAGGCTCGGGCGGCTTCTGGCCGGCTGGGCGGAAACGGACGGCGATAGATGGTAAGACAAATTGTTAATCCCTACAAAGAGGCGGTAGACATTGTCAAGGAGATGGGGGGTGAGGCACTGAGGCTGTGCTATCAGTGCGGCCTGTGTACTGGCGCCTGCCCCTGGAATGTCCTAAAGAGCTTTCCAGTCCGCAAGCTAATCCACGAGGTGCAGCTGGGGCTCGTAGACTTTGAGAGCGAGGACATGTGGACGTGCGTCACCTGTGGCAACTGTGTCCAGCAATGTCCCCGCGGCGTCGAGATCATCGACGTGATGAGGGCCATGCGCCGCACCATTGTTGCCCTGGGCGTCGGGCCAGTTCCCGACTCCCTGCGCGTCACCATGAAAAACCTCGCTGGCACGGGCAATCCCTGGGGTGAACCGCCGGAGAAACGGGCTGACTGGGCTCAGGCACTGAACGTCAAGCCATTCAGCAACGGCACTCAGCTACTGTACTTTCCCTGCTGTACCACCGCCTATGACTCGAGCGTCAGCCGTATAGGCAAGGCTACGGTGGCCATTCTTCAGAAGGCGGGGATAGATTTCGGCATCCTGGGCTCCAAGGAGGCCTGCTGCGGCGAGAGCGCGCGCAAGGCGGGCGATGAGGAGCTGTTCCAACGGCTGGTCCAGGAGAACATGACCGCCTTCGCCGAGAACGGTATCAAGAACATCGTGGTTTCCTCGCCCCACTGCTATTACACCTTCAAGAACGAATACCCCATGGCCCAGAATGGCTTTCAGGTCATGCATTCCACCCAGTTCCTGGCCGGCCTCATCCGGGATGGCAGGCTGAAATTCAGCAAAGAGGTAAAGAAGAGGGTCGCCTATCACGACCCCTGCTACCTGGGGCGTCACAGCGGCGTTTTTGACGAGCCAAGGGAGATCCTGAGCAGTATTCCTGGCGTGGAGCTGGTGGAGATGGCCAATCATCACGAGGACAGCATCTGCTGCGGCGGTGGCGGCGGCCAGGTATGGATGGAGACCAAGCCTGGCGAGAGGCTGGCCGAGGTCCGCGCGCAGCAGGCGCTGGATGTAGGCGCTGAGGTGCTGGCTTTGGCCTGCCCCTACTGCATGCTCATGTTTGAAGGCTGCCTGACTCAGGACGTGCTGGATCGGCTGGAGTTAAGGGATATCACCGAGTTGGTTGCGGAGGCTATGTAGCCATGGAAGAGCCAAGGATCGGCGTATTTGTCTGCCACTGCGGGAGCAACATCGCGGACACCGTAGATATTGACGAGGTGAGGGAGTTTGCCAGCGGGCTGCCCGGGGTTGTGGCATCTGTGGACTATAAGTTCATGTGCTCCGAGCCTGGACAGCTCCTGATCAAGGAGAATATAGAGAAGCTGCACCTCAATCGGGTGGTGGTGGCTTCCTGTTCCCCCCGCATGCACGAGATTACGTTTCGCAAGGCCGTGGCTGAGGCGGGGATGAACCCCTACCTCTTTCAGATGGCGAACATCCGCGAGCATGATTCCTGGGTCCACAAGGACGGCGCCACTGAGAAGGCCAAAGCCCTGGTCCACGCCGCCGTCGGGAGGGCTAGCCTGCTGGAGCCTCTGGAGAGAAGGGAGGTGCCGGTAACTCCCACTGTGTTGATAGTGGGTGGCGGCATCGCCGGCATCCAGGCGGCCCTGAACATTGCCGACTCCGATCACAAGGTCTACCTGGTGGAGCGGGATCCCTCCATCGGCGGCCGCATGATCCAGCTAGACAAGACCTTCCCCACTCTAGACTGCTCATCCTGCATTCTCACGCCCAAGATGGCTTCCGTCGGCTCCCATCCGAACATCGAGCTTATGACCTACAGCGAGGTGGAGGAGGTCTCCGGCTACATCGGCAACTTCAAGGTCAAGGTCAGGAAGAAGCCTCGCTACGTGGACTCAGAGCTCTGCAACGGCTGCGGCCTTTGCATGGAGAAGTGTCCCTGGAAGGCGGACAGCGAGTTCGATATGGGGATAGGCAAGCGCAAGGCGATCTACACGCCCTTCCCCCAGGCGGTGCCCAACGTACCGGTCATCGACACGGAGACCTGCGTCTACTTCAAGAAGGGGACCTGCAGGGCCTGCGAGAAGCTCTGTCCCACG